>FLNY01000112.1_pt1 | contig 216842 bp, 196 predicted proteins | sample 1140381 | NCBI WGS metagenome assembly FLNY01 (sample SAMEA3878172, study PRJEB12797) | bioreactor metagenome | biome: Moose rumen | place: Sweden | collected 2011-10 | reverse complement strand
AGACGGAAACAGACGCGAACGAAGTTTGTCGCCTGAGTTGTGCTTCATCTCTTCCACAAAAGCATGTACGGCACTACGTCCGGCTACGCTTTCCGGTTGGTCGGATGCAACCAGTTGAAGATGACTTCCGTTGCGGAAGACAACAGAATGCTTGGCATAGGCTATTGGGTAGCGAGGTTGGCGAAAATGCTTTGGTAACCGACTTTCACCAACCACATAGTCTACTCCGTACTCCAGTAATGGCCGTTCACGGCCACCAACGCTCACCTGTCTTGAGAATGAAGCCTGAATGTTCGGCCACACATTGGTCATCAGTGCAACATAAGTCTTATGTACCAGAAATGAAAGTTCGCCAGGCATGGAATTCATCACTCGAATGATTCGTGGAGTCATCACACCTTCCGTTTTGCCTGTCGCACGGCCCAGTTCGGCATAGAGCATGTTCGGATCAATCACGTTGCACACCAACTGGACATGATTCATATAAGTGCGTTCAAATAATTGACGCTGCTGCTCGTTTTGCTCTTCTTTTATCATCGCCTATTTACTTGCTATTCTTCTTGAACGGTTCTTTAAATCCTGCTTCTGTTCGATTTCAGAAAGAGAGACGGAAGCCGGAATGCCGTTCTGCTCAATTCTGTCCAGGACATCGCTTAACCTGTCAAGCACAGATATATCTGCTCGTGCATCTGACGTGGGCGTCGCCATAGGTGTGTGTCTCTCTGTATAGAACGAGCCACCTGTAGAACGGCCAATTATCTGTTTAGCCATTAGTTTATTAAAATCAATGGTTCGGATGTTTCCCATGCGCTGCGCATGGTCAAGCAAATTTAGTACAGGCGCGATGGTGGGGTTGTTTACGGCATCATTGCTGGCCACCCATTCTTTGGATTGTCCGAATGGACCTTCACCTACGAGTACAGTGGGCCGGTCTATGAAGCCACGTCGACGTGGTTCGTATCTTGCCTTATAGCGGCGGCCGTCCTGCTCACGCTCTACATCCATGTAACCTCCAGACTCTCTACCAGTTGCCACGCGGGCACCACTTCCACTTCCGGAAGAACCGGCTCCATTCAAGGTTAATTTCTTCACCTTACGCCGTTCTGCGTTGGCACTGGCCAGCTGCGCAGCTCCTGTTATGGCCAAAAGCGCAGAGAGAGGTATCGCCATGGGGTAGCCAGGCGAAGCCCAGAGCTTAGTAATACCAACGGCCGTGTCGGCAACAATCTCGCTGGCCTTGATGGCAAACTGAACATCAGCCCATTTCTTCTGAACCTTCAACTGCTCGTTGGCTTTCTTGTTCTCCAATTCTGTGGTGTCCTTGCCGGCATTACGGGCAGCTTCAATCTCAGCATCGTACTTCGCGTCGATATTGTCCATTTCTGCCTGTTGCAACGCATTGACGGCATCAGAGAAAGCAGATTTATAGGTGTCGAACATCTGCTTGTAGTAGTCGACGGCCATCTGCTTCTGCGCCTTGAGATAGTCTTCGTAGTTAATCTTTCCTTGTTCGTATTGAAGTGTGAGTTCTTCTTGCTGTTTCTCGAAGAGTTCACGATTAGAAACCAAACCATACTGCTCGCGTACAGAAAACATCTGCTGTTCCTTCTCTTTGTTTAGTTGTTCAACCGCGGCGGCATATTCTTGCTCCGAGAGGAGTTTCTTGTCGAGATGATCTTGGAGTTTCTGCAGTTCTGCATCGTATTGTTCATCGAGTGTGGCCAGCCCATATTCCTGTCGGATCTGAAGACGCTTCTGCTCCGACTCGCGTTCCATTTCTTCCTGCATCTGAAGTCTTGCCCTAAAATAGGCCTGCTGGAGCTCGTCGGTGTCTTCGCCGTTCTTCCGGGCAAGTTCGAGGGCAGCCTGGTAATAAGCATCAAGTGCTTCGAGCTTCAGTTCGTTGTTGTACTGCTTAAGTTCACCATCCGACATTCCCTGCTCTTCCAGTTTGACCATCATTTCTGCGTAACGCTGCTGGGCGTCAAGCTGCTTCTGACGGAAAGCCTGTGCAGCCTGCTCCTCGTTCTTCTGCTGCTGCAGGATGATTTGCTGCTTGTCGTTTTGGTCTTTAATCTGCAGTTGCTCCGCCATGTCGGAGGCGTCGGCCTCAATCTGCAGAACCTTTTGCGAGTGAACAATTTCTTCCGTCAACAACTTGGCGTCATATTCTTCCTTGGTCAGCTGCTTCTGAATAAGCATTTCCCGATACTGTGCCAATTGTTCCTTGTACCGTTTATCTTCATCCTGGAGTTTGCTTGTACGGAGGTTGCTGAATTTCTTCTTTTGTTCCGCTCCGACTTTATCTGTCTTATCCCCAGAGCCATTAGAAGTCGGTGGGTCGTATGTCGGATTAAGGATGCTTTGCCCCGTTCCACCGTTCTTAAGGATCAACGATTGAAGCTTTTGATTTTGAGCCGTGTAACCCGCAACGATTGCTTTATCCTGGTCTACTACCTTTTGGCGCGCATCGACCCAATTCTTTTCAGCTAATACCTGATTACCCCATTCCCGTATGTCTCGAGCGCCAACATCCTTATGAATCGCTCCCTTGTGATAGTCACTAGTCATACGGTCTCCGGAGGCATTGATTTTCCATTCATCGAGGTCTACCCCTCGTTTTATCTTGGAGCTCGTTTTTACATTTTTAATTTTCCGTTCATTTTCGTCAATGCGGTCCTGGGCATCCATAATCTTGCGAGTGTTTTCTTTGATCTTCTCGTAAGCCACTTCCGCTTCTGCCGCCTGAAGAAGTTTTGATATGTATCGATCTAAGATTTTGGTATTGGCGGCGAACAACTTCCCCTCGCCATTGATGGAGGCATGGTAGCCGGGAACCATCCGCTGTATGGCCTGTATGGCTTTTTTGCGCTCATTATATGATTTGTTAGCATCATTGACGGTGGCGCGGAGCGATTTTATCTTCGTTATTTGCTCGCTCACACGCTCGTTGGTCGCCTTCTTTATGTCGTTCTCCTGCGCTTTTATATCCTCTGCCAGTTTCTTGTGGAATTTGGCAAATTCATCCGTAGCCTTTGTCGCCTGTTTTGTTTTCTGATAATAACTGTAGATAGCCAAACCGGCTGCTAAAATAGCAGAAGCAATAAACAGAAATACATTTGCCTTACAAGTTTTGTTGAACAATCTCATCATAGCTTCTGCTTTGACGGTGTTACCACGCAAAGTATTTATGGCGGCTCCCACCATGAGGGCTAATCCCTTGAAAGTAGTCATGGCAGTCTTGTAGCCAATGGTTACCGCCTGTGCCACCTTTGTCTGCGCGATGTATGTACGAATCTGATTGTTTAGGGCCACCATGGCGATGGTGAATGCAATCGTCGCGACGGTGATTGCCTTGATTACTGCGTGGTGCTTGATGATGGCGGCGATGACTTTTAGCGTGGAAATTTGCATGTTCCCATAGGCATCTTCCCACTTTTCTTTCAGCGGCAACATCGCTGCACCCAGTTGCTGCTGGGCATTGGCAAGTTTTACGGCTCGTTGATTGGCCCTGTCGGCTGCCGAGATATACGTCTCTCCTGCTTCTGCCAGTTGCTTGTCTACAATCTCGGCGACGGCTTTCATGAAATCGCCTGTCTCCGATATCTTTGCATTGATTTCTGCCGCGGAAAGGCCCAGATTGTCGAGAATCATCACGCTTTTACGGCCGAGGCCTGTCACTATGCTCTGCGTCATGTATTCAACCGACTGACCCGTTTCCTGGGCTTTCAGCTGAGCGAACTGGAGATACTTGCCCAAGTCCTGGAGAGGAATGTTAAAGTCTTTGGCTTGAACGGTGGCCTTCATCAACTCAAAGTCCGATACCGTTTCTTTTGTGGCTTTTCGTAGATTGGCGAGGATGTCATCGTGCCGGTCTATCTTGTTAAAGGCGTTCGATACACCATCCGCGGCTTCTGCAAGTTCAAGAGATTTTGAGGTAAGTTCGGAAATATTTGGTAAAAGATTTAATATTTTTCTACCAACAAAATCAAGGGCCTTTTCTGTATAAACGCCATAAAGATAACCGCGTTTCTCGGTGTCTATAAGATCTCTTTTCAAGAATTGAGCATCCATGCTGAGGTCTTTCATTCGGTTTTTGACTTCCGCAAGGCGTTGGGAGAGTTTAAGATATTCATCAGGATTGGCAGCTGCCGACATGTGTTCCATCTCTCGAGTTAAATCATGAGATGTTTTTTTGAGCTGGGCCATTGTCATGACATTCACGCTCAAAGAATTCCCGAGTTTATTCAGTTCTTCCTTCTGTCCCTTAATTTGTTTGTTGTAATCGGATATGGCTTGCGCATTTCTCTTCCACTCTTCGCTGCCCTTCTTCCCCTGAATGCGCAGCGCCTCTTGGTCCTTCTTCAATTCCACGACGGAATCGGAAAGGCTTTTTATCCCCTTCCTTACTTTTTCGTATTTCTGGAGTGCCTCGTTCTCCTCGACGGTAATGATTTGCCGTATTTTATCTTCTGAGATGTGTTGATAACTTGACATGATAAAAAGTATCTTTGTTGCGTTCGACAAAGATACTTTCTGTGTTTTGCTATTGAAAGGACATTATTCACATATTGCCAACCAAAGAGGGATTCCTAGAAAAGGAGTTAAAATTGTACAAAGAAAGATGAAAAATATACTTTCTTTCGTCGATGTTTTTGATGGAAGAAAGAGATAACATATTAATCCTAGAAAGAATGAAATTAACATATTGGTTTTATTGCTATTTCAATTCAAAATATTTATATACCATAACTCCAAAGATCGGAGTAAGATTCATACACAAGAGATAATACCACAGCAGATCGAGCTTGTCGTCAGTAGACTCAACAAAAACAGGGCGGATCAACCGAGCTATAATTAAAAACAAAATCATCCAAACTAGCATAAGCGAATCTCCTTATATATGTTATTTGCATTTCAAATATAATTATAAACTCTTGCGCTCTGCAATAGAGGAAACCCTAAAAAGGATAGGATTTTCCCTAAATTATCCTTCTGCCGTCAGCATCTTTGCAGAATTCTCACGAATAACATCCATGGGAATCAATGGGAGTACCACTCCCTGAAGTGGGGTTCCTGACAGGTTCTTAGAGAGCAGTCCTCTCAAAGCTCCAATTGCTACGCTGATAAAAGTATCGACTAATAAAGGGGAGTTGGTCTTAAAGCCACTGTCGCTTATTTGAATAACCTTGTCAAAAGGAATTATCTCAAAGGTGCAATAAACGGATTGCTGTGCCAGCACCACATTCGTCAATGGCTCTACCACATAAGCATCCATTGTGAGTGCCAGTTCTTTTTCTTCAGGATGCGCCGTAAATTCATGCGAGAATTGAAACAAAACAGCATCTGCCTTTACCCTGGAGTAGTCGAAGTCTGGCTTATAGACAAATCCGGATTCCTTCAGTCCTTTAATTCGATATTGTATTTCCATATTCAGATTGCGTATTGTGGTTGAAGAATTGTGTCTGCATTCTGTTTTAATGCCCAGGTTCCACTACCACTAATCGTTACTACTCGACTTTTGGAAGATACCTTTAGAGAATTAGAGATGGTAGAAGGTACTGTGGTCATGGTCGAAGTGTTAATAAGGGAAACTCCAAGAACTTCCTCTATATCCACAAGCGTATCAATTGTAAAATTCCTGTCTCCAGAAAGCCATTCGGAAATTACAGTTGCAGATCTTCCCATTTTCTTAGCAAATTCCTTTTGAGAATAGCCAGTTCTCTTCATGGCTGCCTCAATCTTTATAGCCAGAAGCATTCTCTTACGAGTGTGTCGTACTTCCTGATAGTCAATGTTGGCCAGTAATTCCGCCAACACTCCTGAAGGTTTTCCTTTTGTAATTTTCATGTTAGTCATTGGTTAAGGTTCCGTCATGGTTGAATTTAAGTTCACCGTCCTTAATACGATTGTATATAATCTTTGCGATTTCTCTCATTTGCTGTGCTTTTTCGTTAAGTGGCGGATAATCTTGGTAGGCCCTTACCGATGGCGGTTTGTAGCCGCCAGACCCGAAAAGGATTACTGAACGATTAAAATAGATTCCATACAATCTGAGCCTTCCTGAATATTTTAGAGCTACAACTCCGTCTCCCCATTTTCCCTCTCCTTCTTTGAAAAATTCTTTCCTACAACCTTCATAAAGAGTCATTGTAAGAATCTTACTTCGTATTTTCCTAATATCTTTCTTATATTTACCGTTTTCGTCAAAAAATTGCTCGAGTAAAGAAGTGGTGTCTCCTTCCATTACAACAGAATAGACATGGGCTTCTTCACCTGGGAATCCTTCTATCTCTTTTAACTCGAACCTCATTTCTGGATATTTGACACTGCAAATATATAAAGGAAATTCGGTTAAGTCCAAATTTTTTTCATTTTTATTACTTTCTTGGAGGAAAAGCAGTGTAGAGAGCGAAGCGGTCCCAGCCCTGGGAGGGTTTATGATAGTGTCTTTTCAGCTGTTGCTTCTCTACGACAATAGGATGCCACTGGTCTTCAAGAACTACCAGGTATTTCTTTCCGGTCTTGGCGGCGAACTCGTCGGCCTGCCGATTGGCTCTGCGCACACGGCGCTCATAGAGCCATAGCCTGATTTTCAAAATAAGTTTTTTCATTGTTTCGTTATTTAGGTTGAAGTGCATGCTGGAGATCCTGACGCAGCTGCTGGCGGACTTCATCGGTGAAGCCGTAGCGGAGTTCCGGGAATACATCGCGGAAGAGCACACCCCACACCACCTTGTTGTACAAGGCGTAACGCTCGCGCCTTTTCTTGCGCTGCTTACCGGTATGAAGCCGATAGGACATGTCGAGGAAACGGAGATGGGGATAGAGTGATATCTGCACCTGGTAGCGTCCGTCGGAAATCTGACGGTCGAACCGACGGCTGCCAATCAGACTCTGTAGGCGGCCAGTACGCACCTCTATTCCTGAGCTGCTTAACACAGACTGCTGCTTTGAGAATATCTCGTTGATGCCTTCGGTTATGGTTTCGTGCACGAACTTCTTCCGGATAAGACTTTCTGTTATCATAGATAATATATTTTTTCAAGAGTTCGCAATTTCTTCAAGAATCTGGGCTTCATCAATGTCTGTTTCTCTGAGCAATCGCTTTTTCTCCGTGCTCTCAATTGGTAGATCCTGAATTAGTTTATAATAGAAGCCATCATTATACTTCGAAGATATTTTCTTCAAGGACTGGGTGTTAAAACCTAATTGTTCAGGAGTCAGTTCAGGTGTGTACATGATGGTGAGGCCAAGTTCTCTACTTGACTCTGCGATTTCAGAAGAGCGTCGACGGCATTCCAAAGCTCTCTCGTAGCATTTAGACTGAGTTTTGTAGTCGCCGGCGACAGCGCAAAGTTTTGCCAGGCTCTCGAACTGGTTGGCATACATATCTTCCCAAATACGGATGGGAACATTGTTGTCAACATTGAAATAATTGATAGCCTCGTAGATGCGTTGCATGCAGGTGCGTTGTTCAATCTTGATTTTCTGTTCAGCAGAAATCCTCAGACGTAACTTTTGTGCAGCGCGAGAAATGTTACGTTCTGTTTGATATATCTCCATAGCCCACTGCAACTGCAGGAGGAACAGACGCAGTTCTATCGGAATCTGCTCACATTCTCCAGTCGCTAGAAACTGACTTATTAAATCCGGATGTATCTGTTCTATTTTTTCAATGTTTTTCATCCAAATAATTCCTTGCGTAAAGAATCTACTTCTTGCTGTTTTTTTATTTCTAAAAACAATTTTATAGCGTCCTTGTCACCATTTAAAGCCTGCACCTCAAGTTCTAATATGACGGTTCTCGCTTTTTCTTCATTGGTTTCGATGTGAGGAGTTTTCATATTCGTCCAGAATTTGTTTGAAGAGTGCTTGTCTTTCTTGGTGACGATTGAGTAAGTTTATGTCAGAATCACGTTTGTCGGAACGTCTTTTTGACTGAATATAGGATTTGTAGCGTCTGACATTATCGGACGTACATTTATATTGGTGGAGAAATTCTGTCGCGTTATTGTGGAGAAGTTGTTTCAGTAAGCGGTATTCAGATTTCGCCGCAAGTAGTGGATGTCTATAAAGAAATTTTCCGGAATCATTAAAAGATTGAAGCTCGTCGAAAGCCTGAAGATTACGGATGCGAAGTTCTGCCATCGTTGCAACATCTTCACATCTCGGTTTTTTATCAAGCACCTCGTCGAGCTTCAACATTCGCCGATACGACGCAATACGGTCGTTGTAAAGCAGTACGCAAGTCTGAACGCCGGAGTCGTCGAGATTGTCCCAATCTATGTTAGGGTATTCAGTCTCTTTTGTCCTTACTTGCTTTTTTTTTCAGGTGCGTCAGACTTAGCTTTGCTTTTGCGGGTCGAGTTTTTCCCTTTTTCTTCTTTTTCTCCTTTTGCAGAATCTTCTGCTGGATGATTCTTTACTTTTTTACGTCGGTTTACGACAATTTCTTCGTGAGTGGCCACATCGAGCAGTTGATACAGAATGTCATCTGCATTACGTTCGGGGGCATTCTCATAACGAATCAGCGATTCCGTACCCGTGGATTTGCTCTTCAGCAATTCTAAATCCGCCGACGCGGCAGCCGCATTTCGCAACTGCCGGTGGTGGAATATCTTTTCCTTGATTGAATACATAACGACCAATTGTTAAGCAGTTTCGATACGACTTACCTCAACCAAGGTTTGGGCGTCTAACACTCTTAACGTAAGAGACGCACCTGCTTTTGCAGTCCATGTTGCGCCATCAATCAAAACAAATGTAGTTCCGTCGACAATTGTCGCGGGCTTGTCTGTTCCAGCACCAAAGATGGTGACATATCTACCTTTATCAGATGCTGTCAAACCTGAAACAGCATTGATGACGGCCTCGCCGTCTTGTAATGTGTAGTTGTTGGCATTTTTTGCAAAAGGAATCGTTGTTGACTTCGCAGGAATTGTAACACTGTCACTTACAGCAGGATTGCCGGCGTACACCAAAGGAAGATCTACAGACGAACGCGTAAAGGTAAACGTAGTATAACGTCCATCTTTGTCATCCTTAGTCTCCGTGTTGGCTAAAATGCATGGGCGTTCTAATTCGCCAAGTATGTACCATGTTGGATTTTTGATGTGCTTGAAAAGAAGAATGAACTTTCCACCTGAATATTCCTCTATAAAATTATAAAGAGGAACTCGTGCTCCACCCATAATAATTGTAAATGTATTGGTACCGGTAGTTGTTATATCTCCCTTTTCGGTTGTTCCTGTAAATGTAGGAATATCGTGTGCTTCAAAGTAATGAGGAACTTCACCGGACTTCAGGGGAATTGCAGCGACTTCACGCAGGGCATTTGGCTGAGGAAATTCTTGGTTTCTGTCAATCTGATCGATGGCCACCAAATAAACTATATATGAGATATCGCTGCCATGTGTGTCACGGTCGCTAACATCATCGACATTGCCGAGCAATGCCATTGAGGCCACAGACATACCTCCGCCAATAGCGGATGCAAGTCCACCATCAATGACATAAGAAACGGTAAGAACTACTGCTGCAAGTGCAAATAGCAACATATACAAAGAGCGCATTTTTCTCAATGCATATTGAAAACTTTTCTTTTTCATGACTGTATTCTATTATGATTGTATTATTGAAATGAAGCGAGAAGCAAAAGAATTTCACTTCTCGCTTTTGTTTTTATCGTCCACCGGGAACGTTTGGTTGCAAACTGGTATTGATGGTGCGGACACCATTTACACAGCGCTCAAGTTCTGCAAACTTGCCGTCCGAACGAAGAATCACCATAATGTAATCTCCGACGGCTTTTGCTTCAAAGGCAGAGGTGATTTCGGCGAAATTACCAGATTTAGCGACTTTCGGAAGAGCCTTGTCTGAACCGCACTCAATACAGTAAGCTACACCAGCTTTGGCATTTGCAATCTCAGAGATGGTAATCTTACCTCCTTCGACAGTAGTCTCGTCGTCGGTGATATGCCAGAAGCCCTTAGCACCATCTACGCTGTCAGCAATTTGGGTGGCAAACTGATTGATGAAAATCTGTTGCCACTCGTAAGCATTGGCTTCCATTTCGGCGCGGGTGTTGAACATGCGTCCCGTGAAAGCAGCGCTGGTACCTTCCTTCCAGACACTCCAAGCGCGAACATTTTCCATGAGTTCCTGCATCTTCACACCAAGCATCTCACCTGGAACGTTTTCCAAGAACTGGAGGTTGCCTGGCTGCTGAAGCATCATGAATGGCAATTTGCCGAGATACGGCATCCAAATGATTTTTGTCGTGGTGTCAGGTACTACGCTTAATGCTCCGAACGGACCAGCGAAATCTGTGTCTTTTCCATAGGCTGCACGAACATTCTTTATCCACCAAGACTGATGATTCAGATTCAGATAGATGCAATGCTCGTCAATGTCCATGTCTTCAGATATTTTAGAACGGATATCTGCCAGGAACTCCTGAACAGAAGCAAGCATCGTTGCGTCTGTGTAGGAATTGAACGCATCATCGCTGTTGGGCAACAGCTTGTACTCGTGTACATAGCGAAGCAATGTGTAGAGAATACCGGTTCCTGCGTTCAGATAATTTCCTGCAACACCTTTTTCGGGCGAAACATAGATACCACGAACACGACGTTTGTTCTGCTCGACTTGTGCCTGCTCAAGTGAATGGAGCAGCTGGAACTCAATCATGGTCCACTTTATTGGATCAGACCCTTCCTTGTTCAGATAACCGATGTACATGCGCTCGAGTTCTTTCATCGGGCCCCATTCCATCTTGATCATTGCGTCGTCAACGTAGCCCATCAGGTTCTCAATCTTCATACTGCCCTTGAATACTTCACCAGATTGGTAAGCCTGAGAAACTTCTGTGAAGAAGGTGTTGAAGACCAGAGAACGGTCCTGATATCCGTATGCGACTGGGAAGTGCTGGGTCAAATCACGCTTCTTGAGGACGCGTGCAATGAGCGCATCCTGGCGCAACACAACGAACTGTTCTCCGAGTCCTGCAGATGTAACACCGTCGTAGTTGGTGGAATAGGTACCGCTTTCGAGCAACTTTACGTCAAGCATTCCATTTTGCTGGAGATACTGGTAACGTTTTTGCAGACTCTTTGCATAAGCAGCAGCTTCGCGATAGAATGCAGTACCATCTGCTTGCTCGTCAACTGTTGGCAGGAGAACTGCAGCTTTTGGGTTGGCGGCAATCTGGTTCCAACGATTTTTCATTGAAAACAGAGGATGTCGTACACCAAAAAGGAAGTCTGACGTGTTGCCGAATCCATTGATGTTCTTTACCGAAACAGAAACAACCTGATGAGGGGCTCCTTTGGTAGGCTCACTGGCCATTGTCCGGAGTCTACGTTTTAACGAACGAACTCCACGAAGAATTTTTTTCATTTCTGCTTTTTCTTCTGGTTTTTCGTCCTGATCTTCGTCATCAGATTCTTCGTCAGACTCTGATACAGTTTCGTCGTCGTCATCAGACTCTAAATCGGGTTCTTCTTCGTCATCGTCATCATCGGCTTCCGAGTCTGACTCGTTGAAGATGGCATCGTGAATACGGTCGAGCTGTGCCTGATAACGAGCATCTGCATCAGCATCTTCTTCGGCTCTCAGGTCGTCTTCGTACTTAGACCCATAGGTCTTCTGATATTTTTCAGCGACCTGACGGAATTCTTCTTGACTCAACGATTTCTCCTGAAATTTCTTGGTCAAACCTAGTTGACCGAGAATCGCAATCAATCTTTTCTTAAAATTCATAAAATTAAAACATTTAAAAATTAAATTATTTGATAGGATGCATTTAGCATCTCTATGTCCGAAATGTATTGTTCTGATAGAGTCTGGCATTCTGATACAACCTGATACAACGTGCGAATGTCGTCAATCAGACCGCATTCAATTGCAGGGAAGGTCGTATATGTCTTTCCTCTTAAAGCAGGATGATCTTCTTTCAGTTTCTTTAAGGAATCACGACATGCACAAACCTCATTGATGAATTGGTCATTCAATGGATCGAGGAAGTCTTTAATGAATTCTTCTGCTTCTCCATTACGCAAGTCCTGAGTTTCTTTATTCTTCAAATCCGAGCGAGTGGCTCGTGCTTCTACCTTTTTTATTCCAAGTTTCTCAAAATATGGTTCATAATCATAGAAAGAAACGAGGGTGCCAATGCAACCGAAATAATCATTTGCTGTACAAGCATATATACGTTGCGCATGGCATGCAATGTAATAGCCTGCAGAACAGCAACTACCTTCAACAAATGCAATAATAGGTTTTTTACACTCGCGCAGAGTTTCTGAAAGCCGGTCCAGATACCAAGCTTCGCCTCCAGGAGTGTTAATGTGCAGTAAATGGCATCCTATCTGTGGATTGTTTTCTGCGGCAATGATGTCGTGTTCAAGTTGCTTGGATGAAAAATACCAACGGCAGTCTGAAGTAATGAATCCAAAAATAGGATGGTAAGCAATAGAACCTCGTTCAATGCCAGCATTCTCATACTCTTCCGTAAGAAGTGATTCTTTAACATTGCTCATGTGGAATAACTCCAGCAATACTTTGTTGAGGTGACTCTCAGGCTCTCTCTGCTTTATAGATGCCCCATTGAGAGGAAACTCATTGCACATCGCCTCGCGAAATCCATCGTGTGTTATAAACAATGGATGTCCAGATATAAGAAGTTTTTGCAAATAATTCATACTTTCAAGAATTGTTCTTTTGCAAAATTATCTTATACCTTATTATATATAAAGGCCAAGAAAAAAACTACAAAAGTGGAGAAATGAGTTGTTTACAACTGATTTGGAGATTCGCCTTATTAAAATATGGAATAAGCATGGCCCGAGCCGGAATACCTGAGGAACCTATTCGATGTTCCTGGCGTTTAGAATCTCGAATGGTGATGATGCATTCACGTGGCAGCCTTAAAAAATCAAGAGCAGATGTGTCTTCTGGCAGGTCGCAGACAATTGTCGTACTACAATTCAATAAAACACCATCTTCGGAATCTTCCGAAATAGGAGACAAATCTACACGATCCGCAACCAAAAGAATCTCGTCGGTGTGTTGAGAGGATAGTGGCTCAATCTTAATTAAATTTAAAAACTCTTTCATGGTCAAACATTTATTGGACAAAAACTTACATTGTTTGATAGTTAAATTATTGAAAATCTTATCTTTTATGTGTGTATTTCCGTTTTTTTGATGGAGCAATCTTTTGTCGATACCTCGCGAAGTTCTTCAGTAGGCCATCTTCGCTGATAGAAACAATTCGATATCGCCGACGAAAATCCGCTACAGCTTCGCGTATTTGGAGAGGTCGTCCTAATTCCTCATTTTTCATCATGAAGCGATGAAACTCGAAGTTGAAATGAAGCGAAACGAATGCTCTGATCTCACGCTTTGCCGACAAACTTAGGTAATTCCAGTATTCTGGAGATTTCTTTGAGGCATAAGGTGAGACCATGCCAGAACAGGGCAAATGGATTTTTAGTTCTCCGTCGGAATCGGCGTCCGCAACTTCTTCTGATTCTTCGCGTGGAGAGATACGGGCTGGACGCATTGCGTCCCAGACGAGAACATAGAGATCTGTTCCCGGAGGGAAACGCACACCACCCGTTTTAGGATGTACGCCATATTTCGCCGTCAGATACTCTACGAGATATTTGCTCATCCTGACAGAAGCCACACATTTTTTTAATCGTACAGAGCTTTCCATATTTTGTTCAATATAATTATACAAATATACGAACTTTCTGGATTATTGGAAAATCACCATTCTGATGCTGTCGGTTTAGTAAAAAATCTATTTTTCTGTCCAAACTTTTTCATCTCTTTCCAACAGCCTCTGATTTCTTCCTTTTTTTTCTGTAATTCTGTATTTGTAATTTTGAAAATAGTTAAAGTGTTGTGAGTCAGACAGTTAGTAAAAATACAAATCGAAATAACACCCCAAAAGCGGATTTGTACGGAAACTGTAAAACTGTATTTCTGTATGTCGCATCGGCCAAAATTCCCCTTATTTACAGTTTAAATTACACTTTTTTTTAATTTGTAATTGAAAGTGTAATTAAAAGTGTAATACTGTAATACACTCTGAAATCCTTTATTTATCGGCATTTCTGCGCCCCGACATTCCCCATATTACAGAATTACACTTTTTTTGTACAAAATTAAATGGGGTGTGGGGAACAAAAAATCGGCCGTCAGGCAAAAATGGCACATTAAGAATCATCTAAAATAGAAAAATCGCTATTATTTTTTAGAGAAAATTTTTATAATAATAGAACTTTTGCTATTTTTGCGGTGTCAAGCAACAACAGAGTAATTATGAAAAGTAAAGAGTTACACCGGAGGTTCACCAAGGCTGGTTGGAAATTCGACCATGCTGAAGGCAGCCACTACTTCTATACAAAAGGCGGAGTGCTGACGGAACCGGTTCCCTATCATGGGGCAAAGGAAATGCCGCAGCCATTAGTAAACCATCTCATCAGGAAATACAAGGTCTAAGCCTTGCACTTCCAATAAAAAAAATAAAAAGATATGGAGAAAATTATTATGAACATCAGCGCGTCGAAAGATATGTTCGGCGCATTCTCGGAGAACTGCGAGGGCATCTATGCTGGGGGTGATACCATTAAAGAAGTGCAAGATGATACCTACGAGGCTATCCGTCTGATTAAAAAGAATCTGCCAGAAGATAGATGGCCAGAACAAATCAAGGGGGAGTTTGAAATTGAATGGAAATTCGATGTGCCGAGTTTTCTTGAATACTACTCCAGCTTTATGTCGCTGGCAGGAATGGAGAAACTTACGGGTATCAATCAGAAACAACTTTCCAATTACCTCAATCATCGTGCCGTTCCACGAAAGAAACAGGCTGATCGGATTATTTCCGGTATTCATCGCTTTGCGCATGAGCTGTTAAGCATAACACTCTGATTTGTTGTTTGACAAAAACAATCTGGGTGGCCGGGGCAGAAATGTTCCGGCTTTTATATAAATGAAGCGGCGAAACAGATAATTCTGCTCCGCCGCAAACTGGTAAAAGAAAACAGTGTGTATAATGTGCGTATAGCGTGTGTATAATGTCAGAATGGCTCCGCTCCGTACTCGTTAATCGTCTTGAGTCGTTCTTGCTCGGCTTTCACTGAGCGCATATAGAGCATCTCGACAGTCTTTGTCTTCTGAGGATTCAACGGATCACCCATATTCTGTGACACCACATTGCGCCCCTGGGAGTTCCGGAATTCCTCCGGATCCATCTCGTGAATGTACGGACACAAGACGGCAAAGGCTCGGAGTTTTCTTGTAAAACCTTTCATCTTGACATTGGAAAGGTTAGAATAGCGCTTGAAGTCGTCGAACACTTCCGTCCGGACTAACTGGCAATCCAAATGTTCTGAATCTTCAGCAAAGTATTGGTAAGCCCACTCTTCGAAGTTCTCACCCATGTCGCGTTTGAGCTTGCGCGTCTTAATGTTGGCCATTGGTGGTTGCAGTTTCAGGGCGGGGAAATGTTTCTTTAGCCAGAGGTAGAAGCGCTCACACTGCAACACGAAATTGAAATCGGCATTCCACTCTTCCTCTGTATAGTCTTCCATATAGAGTGCCTTTCCGAAGTCATCACGGATGGAACGCGTCTCCAAATAGTCGTTATCTTCCGTCCGCTGGTGGTAATAGTCGGAATAGACCATGTAGATCATGCGGGCCTCACTCGACGGGTCGAAGTCTGAAGGGACGTAGTTGGTGGTAAAGCCAAGTTTGGGCGACTGCGAGAATGGAATGGTGAACGACTGATTGTTCTTTGGGTTTACGGTCATCGCGCCGGTAATGTTGTCGTAGAAGAAGGAGGCGGGCATGCGCTCATCCAGGTCGTCGATTTGGAGCACCTGGGTGAACTGATTGACGCGGTCCAGCCAGTGGGGGTTCTTAGTGAGGTCGCCAGAGCGACCGCTCATCTGAACCGTTCTCCGCAATCTTTCAAGAAATACATAGAAGAAAGATTTGCCCGACCGACCGTTTGCCTGGTCGTTCTCACCAATCTTTGAGTCCATAGCCATCAAGGCCCATGCGCGGTCGGGACTTTTGTATTGGTGTAGGATGTAGCCCAAAGCGAATAGTTTACTCATTAGGTTCTGCAGTTGTTCCTGATGCTCGGCAGGTAGTAGACCGGCACCGGCGATATCGAAGAGGTGCTGCTGTCGATAGGCTTCACGCTCCTCCAACGTAGAGAAGGGGTATTCCATTTCCTTGCGCCAATACAAACGGGAAGAGTTTATCAGATAGCCAAAGAAATGAGACGTCTGGCAATCGGAAACAGAGAAACTCAATTCTGGCTCGCTGTCTTCGCCATTCTCGACGGAATAGGCAAACATTGGAGGGAGTTCGCGATAGTCGTGGTTCAAGACGTTCTCTTGCCAAACATATTGTTCCAGTGGGTTTTGCTTCCGGTTGAAGAACTCTATCTTGTCCGGAGAAACGTTAACCGTGCCATTCCGGAAGAAGAACATCTGTGTAGATGGTGTGGCACTAGTAAAGTCAAGATCTATTTCTTGAAGGGCTTCCAACGCTGAAGGAGATAGGCGTGGGGTGTTCAGTATGAGGTTTCTCACGTGGTGATGCTGCGTGGTGTCTTCGGCTGTTGCCCATCGACGGACGAAGGAACGGATGTCGCGTGTGGTGACACTCTTTACGATGTTGTTTTCAATCCGGATGAATCGAGGGTCTTTTGCGTTGTCGTCGCGCAGAATGTAGAAGCCGTGCAGTTGCAGAAAGTGGAATAGATACTCTGTGTCGATGTCGTACCTGCGATAACCGTTCTTGTCGGTCTTCTCCGTCCAAAACTTTGCCGGTTTTCCTTTCAAAAGCAAATCGCGGAAGTCTGATTTCGTTGGACGCAGTTCCGACCAGTCGCGCAGGTCTTTCAATGGCTTGCCACGGTGGTCGGTGTATCTGCCCATTGTGCGCTGTGGAAGCCAAACGGTATAGATGTCGATGTGGCGCTTTGCCAACTCGGTGGCGGCCTTAATGCCGGTGGCGTCCATGTCGGGAATGTTATAGATGGTCTCGGCATATCGACGCAGGACGTCCATCTGTCGGCCGGAGAGTGAAGCCGTTTCGCTGTTGAGCCACACAGGATGATAACCGTGCGACCGCACACAAAGGGCATCGCGCTCACCGCTACAAATGACCACCTCTTTCAGTTTGCACTGGCTTTCCATGAATGGTTCGGAATCTTTATGAGTGGCTTCCCACTCCAGGCGGGCTTGCTCCACATACTTGGCGTGGGCCTTCTGCAACTCATGGAGCCCGTTGATGTAGTCAGGCTCTTTTGCTCCAATAGGAAAATACTGAAAGCGGAACCCTTTCTCGGTGTTCTTTGGCTCATAGAGTTTGTAGAATTTCTTCTCCGGCTGGTCGCCATGCGCTTCCTCCACCACGCACTCGCGTATAAATATAGGATAGGTGTTGGTGGAATGCTTTTCCGTAATCTTGCGATCTTTGGGTTTGCCTACCCACTCGGCCGAGTACCAGTGGAGCGCGTCGACGGTTCCTTGTGTTACGTGAGGACCGAGCAGACGCAATTCTTCCTGGCTGAACTTCTCTTTAAGCCGGAACTGCATCTCGCCGTCGGGCTCTTCTGAGGTAGCTGCACGTTTGCGAAATTCTGGCATATTCACGTTCCTGTCCAATTCGTCGGTGATGCCGAACTGTTTGGCAATGGCCATGCAGGCTTCACCAAAGCGGTCGACGTCCATGAAGTGGGCTTCCATCCAGAGACGGATGCCATTCAGACCTTTTCCGGTTTCACCGAAATCTTTCACATACCACACATGGTCTTTCTGAATCAGATGGGCACTGGGCGTTCGTTCACTGCCGCGTTTGCGAAACTTCGCACGAGGATTTTCCAAACAAACGGAGGCTTCAGGAAAGAGGTCGAGGATGATGTCCAGACCACCACGTGTCTGGGCAAAAATTTTCTCGGAAGTTATCATATCATTACATTATTACACAATTACTGTTTTCTTTTGCAAATATAAGGAGGGGTGTGGGGTCAGAGAAAGACACTTTTCCCACACCCATACGGCTACGTTTCTTCTTCAAGATCCAACAGCCATTGCTGAACTTTCTCAAAGGAACGGGAGAGCCGGAGTAAGACGCGGACATACACCACACGCTCACGGTCGTCAATGTCGTTGTCGTCTACTGCAATGTGTGCAGCCACTTCCTGCAACTTCTTCATGTACATCCAAAGGTCCGGGCAGTTCAGGAACTCGCGCTCCACGCGCTTCAGTAATTCTTCTCTTGTAATCATAGTTCACCTCCTTCCAGTTCCTGGATAATCTCATTGATATCATCGCGCATCTCGAGTAACTGGTCAACGTCCAGTTCTCCAGCGTCTTGGCGGTTTACACCGAAATACCATTTCCTAACAGGGTCGAGGGTGTTCAGGTTGTACATTTGTACGAAGTAGGGTCGATTGCCCATGTCAACCATTGGGTCTTCTCTGCGAATAATCATACACTACCTCCTTCCAATGTTCCGGCAAGGCCGATGATGAGTAACAAGGCCACGGCGTAGGCGTGGGCCACAATAACTTCGAGATTGGTGAAGTCTTCCTGGCAGAGCCGGCTGAAGAACCGGTTCTTCCGATGAAGGAAACACTTTGCACTTCTTTGCAATTCTTTCCAAATTGGAAAGTGCTCGCACGAACGGTAAATCGTTTGTTGCATACTTTGGTATTTTAGACAAAAATAACTGCGCTACGTGTTGTCTAAGTCTCCAAAGCAGGACTCCGGGGCGGTTTCCCGACACCCGACACGGCGCAGTTTTATTCAGTTTACGAAATGTTTCGGACACAAAAAAGGCTGACTCCGTGGCCAGCGATCTTGCATCGCTTTGGAAAATTAGACGCCACAAATGTAGCGACTTTTTTGTACTGCGCAAACTTTTTGCCGATTTTTTTGAAAAATAATTTATTCTGTTCATCGTTCAAGTGTTTTATTAGTCTCTGTCAGTGCATCCTCATGGCCATTGAGAAAGGCCGGTGATAGACTTTCTTTATCATGATGTTAATTTTCAATCTTTGCTACGAGTTTGGTTATATGCTTTTTTCTGCAGCTTCTCATATCCTTCTTCGGAAAAACGGGGGATGTCGCTGTATTTCTCTCTCATGTCTTCGAGCCATGCCACGACCTTGTTGTAGTCGTAACTACGACAACGATATCTCTTACCGTGGACACTTATCTCGCCAACAAAGCGATAGCCATAGACACGTTGAACTCCGGCACCGCGCACGCGTCGCAGACTGCATCGGTTGCCGTCCTGATTGCCTCCAGAGCGTCGCCCATGATTGTGGATCTCTGTGTATATCGTTCCGTGTCTTTGCATATCAGCCAAACAAATGCGGTTGTTGTTTTCCACGTATAAATTCACGCTCTGCACTGGCAACGATTTTCTTTATTTCAGCAAGAAACGGCCTAACGTCAAGGCCCTCCATCTTGCAGGCAAAGAGCGACATCTGCAATTCTGCACGCAACTTTCGAAGGAAACTGCGCTGCGCCAACAGTTCCAACTGCACGGGGTCAACCTTCTCGCGCTCGGGTTCCGGCGGTTGGATGTAGTTGCGCACTGATAGATTGAATCCCTCCTGCTGGATCTTTTCAAAAGGAACAACGGCTGTCAGATTGTGCTCGTGGTCGACAAACTCCACATCTGTCCTCGTGCGCTGCTTGCGAAGTACGAGCAGGGCGGTTGCAATGTTGGTGTCTTCAAAATAACCGCCTTCAATGTGGATTACCTTTTCTACGTAGTTCCGCCGGAGCATCCACTCTCTGATTTTTCCTTCTCGTTGTCCTCGATAGAGAACGCCTGGAAAATTCAACACCACCGCCTTGCCATCGTCGGACAACAGGTGGAGAATGTGCAGAAGAAAGGCATAATCGGCCTTACTGGGTGGCGGTAGACATGGGGCGACACTGAAACGTGGATCGTTTTCGTCAGGTTCCCACTTGATAGAGAATGGTGGATTGGCAATGATGCCTTTGAACCGCTTGCCCATGAATGCCGGTGCTTTCAGTGTGTCGGCTGCCACCCCTTCGAAATTCACCAACCTTTCACGGGCGTTCTCTAATTGTTGTGGGTCTATTTCCTGACCATATTTCTTTACGTTATCAGGGAAGACCGCCAACAACTGACCATCGCCACACGTCGGGTCATAGACCTCATCGATGGGCCCGAGTTCCGCCTTCATCAATTCTGCCAGTCGGCTGTCGGTGTAGAAACAACCGCGTTCGGCAAAACTTTTTCTGATGCTTTTTGCGCTGTATTCGCTGTTTGACATTGTGAGGTGGTCTTTAGTGGTGAAGTTCTGCTCCGCAGGTGGGTAACGCTCCCACGCTCATCCTACTTATGAAGCATGCAGGCGGCGCCTGCGGTCGCTTTCTCATGCCGTTTGCTCTGTTTGACGGCTTTCTGCAGAGGGTTTATCAATTTTGAGTTAGGAGCCTGCAAGTAGGCGGCAGTGAATTTGATGGTGGTAGACATCAACCACTCCATTGCTGAAAGTGGCTGCCGCCTCTGGCAAGCGTTCCAGAACCTAATGATTTCAAAGATGAGGAGAGGTTTCGCTATTTTGGAGAACCTCTCCTTCCAAAGAGTGCCTTCTCAGGGCCTTTGTAGACAAGTGCTATTCAAAATTCAAGTCGAAACTTTCGTTTCTCAACAGTTGGACGCCTTCTGAAATTTTCAGATCGTCAGGGTCGAAAAAATCCAAGAACTTTTCGCGTTGACCTTTCAACTGAGCGGAGAACCCGCGGCCGAACTGGTCCCAGAGAACGTAACTGTGCTCTGTATGGCCCACAACCTCGCGGATTGTTTTTCCACGATAGCGCATTTCATCGATGGTAATGTCTTTCGCCAATCGCAGAATGGCTTGTTCAAAATTTTTAGCGTTCATTCTTTTTCTCTTAAATGTTCGTAATAATAACCTACTATTTGCGCAATGGTGCGCAAACCCAGTTTTGCCTTAATGTTCTCGCGGTGACGATTGACGGTTGTCGGCGATATGTATAACTGCTCTGCTATCTCTGCCGCCTGCTCTCCTCTGGCAATCAACGCAATGATTTCTTGCTCTCGTTGAGTGAGCCGGCTTTCAATCTTCGGCTTACAGATGCAGCCTTCATATTTACATTCGCCTCGCAGTGGGCAACCCACTTCTTCAAACCGGAAGAATCCATCGATGTCGATGTCGGGAGTGTTCATGTTATATTCCCCGAAATTGCACCGGATGAAGCGCGAAACGATATTGAACTCGTAAAGAACTCTGTTGGGTTCGCTCTTTGTGTAGAGATTCGACAATGCAATGAAAGCCTGCGGGTAGCGTGTGCGTATTGCATTCAGCAAGTCTTGCACAAGAACACGGTCGTTCTGTGTAAGCAACAAAACCGGCTGACCAGGTTGCTTATACATAATGTCTCCCTCTGGAGTTTTGTAGAATTCTGTAAGTTCAAGTCTCATACGGTCTGTGGAAACAAATCATTTTCTTCCATCTGCAGAACTCTGGCAATTTCTTTCCGATAGAGGGGCGACGGGGTTCTCTGCTTGTAAATCCAGCGCCATAGGGTGGTGTTGTCTACTCTGCATTCTTCGCGAAGTTCTTTTGCTTTTGCACGATACTCTACAACAGGTAGCGATTGCATGTACTCAGAAAATACCATTTTTCAGTAAAAAGATTAAATTGTTAAGCTATAATTCGATTAAAATCAATATATTTGTATTGTTCAAACTATTTGTTTTTGGCAAAATTAAAACATTTGTTTGATATTTCCAAGATATTTGTTTGATAATTTTAAAACATTTGTTTGAGGTATTCAAAAACACAATAATAAAATGGAAGAACAACAATCAACAATTCAAAGTAGAATTTCCTACATTCTTGAACGGGAAGGTCTGACGGTGTCTGCATTCTCGCAACGTTCCGGTATTAGTTGGCAAACACTGAAGAATTTAATCAACGGAAGAAATCTTCCAAGTTATGATGCATTGGTGAGGATTGTACAGTCGGTCGACTGGGTTGATGCCAACTGGTTGCTTTTGGGGACTGAGGAAGTTAAGGAAGACAATACGCAGGCATTCGTCTCTTTGCTCACGCGTCAAGAAAAAGATATTGAACGACTCACGAAAAGTAATGAGATACTTTATCGAGATAACTCTGAACTCACAAAAAAGTTGCTCAATTTAACACAGCGTAGTGTTTCCTCTGACGAGAAATGATTATACAAAAGTATAACTAAAACAACATAATTGTTTGATATTGAGAAAGTTAAAAAGGGGCAAAACTCGGCGAAAACTCGGCGCGGTTTTATGCCATCGTCAGAAAAATGGGTACTGATTATCAATGAGTTCTACAAATGTTTGACGAAAAAGCCAATCCAGTAATCCCGACGGAAAAGCAAAGAGGAGCACTGTTTTGGTGCTCCTCTTTTTATTTTATGTGCGCATTTGGAAAGCGGTTCCTACTTTTTCACAAGGGTGCCGATGGGTTCTCCTTCTATGACGCGGCGGAGATTGCCCACCTGGTCCATGTTGAACACATAGATGGGGAGATTGTTCTCCATGCACATGGCGGTGGCTGTGGTGTCCATTACCCTGAGCCCGCGGCGCAGCACCTCCTCATAGGTTATTTCGGTGAACTTCCGTGCCGTCGGGTCTTTTTCGGGATCGGCAGTGTAGACGCCGTCGACGCGTGTGCCTTTGAGCATCACATCGGCCTCGATTTCAATGCCGCGGAGGGCCGAGCCCGTGTCGGTGGTGAAATAGGGACTCCCCGTTCCTGCGGAGAAGATGCAGACATAGCCTTGCTTCATGGCCTCGATGGCCCGCCATTTTGTGTAGAACTCGCCCACGGGTTCCATACGGATTGCAGTAAGGACGCGGTTTTTCACCTCCACGGCATCGAGCGCCGAACTCAGCGCCAGGGAGTTGATGACGGTTGCCATCATGCCCATCTGATCGCCTTTGACGCGGTCGAAGCCTTTTGTTGCGCCACTCAGGCCGCGGAAGATGTTACCGCCGCCGATGACGATGCCTATCTCCACGCCCATGTCTTGGATTTCCTTGATTTGCCGGGCATACTCTGCCAGCCGATTGGTGTCTATCCCAAAGCCGTTGCCTGCAGCCAGACTTTCGCCACTCAGTTTGAGAAGTATTCGGTTGAATCGTGCCATATTGATTACGGTTTTATTGTTTTCGGTATTTGTTTGCCATACAAAGGTAATATATTTTTCACTACGGCGAGTTTTTTCCTTCAGTTTTTTGCTATCTCGAAGGCAATCTCCTTGAATGCGAAGGAGCGGCCGACGGCACCTGCCGGGGTCTGTACCGAGAGTTGAAGGTGTCCGTCGGGTGCCACGCCTGTCAAGGTGGCACGGATGGTCTGCCCGTCGGGGAGGAGGTAGTTGTGTGTCTCGCCGAGGCGGTAGAGGGCGTGGTGATAGTCCTTGCGGAGGGCATCGTCGTTGCCGTTGTATATTTGTGAAAGGCGGTTGTCGAGGTTACGGAGTATCTGCCGGAGCAGTTCGTCGCGCTGCAGTTCCCTGCCCAGCACCTGACAGAGCGACACCGGATTCGGTGCATCGCTGCGGAAGCGCTGCTGGTTGACATTCAATCCGATGCCGAACACGCAGTCTGCGATAGTGTTTCCCTTCAGGCGAGTCTCTATGAGGATGCCGCAGAGTTTGCGGTCGTGCCAATAGATGTCGTTGGGCCATTTGAGGCTGATACCACCGGTCAGGGCATCGAGAGTGTCCTTCAGTGCCAGTGCCGCCGCCATGGAGAGGCAAAACTGCCGTACGGGAGCTACGCCGGCTGGATGTATGAGCACCGAGAAGAGCAGGTTCTTGCCGCGCTCGCTCTCCCACTGGTTGGTGCCCTGACCGCGCCCGGCCGTCTGTTCCTCGGCCACTGCCACGGTCTGGCCTTCACCCTCGCCCGGAGTGTAGTTCAGGAGATAGGTGTTGGTGGAATCAACGGAATCCAGTTTGATCAGTTTTCGCATGGTTTTATATGAGCAAGGGGTTGAAGGCATTTTCTATATGTTCAATCCTGGCGTTCTGTGGGGTGTCGCCCACGATGGTGACGATGTCGAAACGCACATCGAGTTCCAGCGCTTCCTGCTTCATGTAGTTGTCGGCGGCACGCGCCAGGTTGCGTATTTTCCTGCGGTCAACGGCCATTGCGGGGGCGAGCAGTTGGTCGTCGGTGCGGGTCTTCACCTCGATGAACACCAGTGTGGTGCCGTCGGGCGACAGGGCGACGATGTCCAGTTCCTGTTTCCTGGCCGAAAAGTTCTGGTCGCGGAGGAAATAGCCTTTCCCTTCGAGATAGTCCCGTGCCAGTTGTTCGCCCCACTGGCCAAGCAGATTGTGCTTTGCCATATTCGGTGTTTTGGGCAAAAATAGTGGTTTTCTTTCAATTATGTAATGGATTTTCCCTACTTTTGCCCCTTGGAAACCGAAAAAAATCATGACCGACACTACTCTTTTGCAGTCCGACGAGCAGTTCATGCGAATGGCTTTGCTCGAAGCACAGAAGGCTTTTGGGCGCGGCGAGGTGCCCGTGGGTGCCGTGGTGGTGTGCCAGGGGCGCATCATCAGCCGGGCGTATAACCTCACCGAGACGCTGACCGATGTGACGGCGCATGCCGAAATGCAGGCCATCACGGCTGCGGCGAACGCTCTCGGAGGGAAATACCTCACCGAGTGTACGCTGTATGTCACGGTGGAGCCCTGCGTGATGTGTGCAGGTGCCATTGGCTGGGCTCAGATGGCGCGGGTGGTCTACGGCACGGCCGACGAGAAACGCGGCTTCCGCCAGTATGCTCCGCAGGCACTGCACAGGCGGACGGAGGTGACGGCGGGTGTGCTTGAGGAGGAGTGCAAGGCGCTGATGCAGGATTTCTTCCGCCAACGGAGATAGAAAGGCACCCAGCCGAAAGGAAAGCAGGGCGCAGATGGGAATAATCCTCATCTGCGCCCTGCTGTTTACATGAGGTTCAGCGCCTGCATGGCGCCTGTTCCTGCGTGGCGTCACTTCACCTGGATGACGAGATACTTGCTGGTGGACCAGAACTGCTGCGGGTTGGTCACGCGGAGCACATATTGCTTGTCGGCATCTTGTGTCAGCGTGTAGCTGCTACCCGGGTGTGCCGTCAGTATGCGGGCCGACTTGCTGTAGAGCTTGAACTCGGTCTGCTGGCGTATGTCTATCTTGGTGAAATAGTTGGCATTGAAGTTGGAGCGGAGCAGTTTGCCGTCGTCGATAATCTTCTGTGCCTTGAGTTCGGCCTTGGTTCCGAACACGAAGTAGCCGGTGTTGAGCTGCTGGTCCTGTGCGCTGATGGTCTGGCTTTTCTGCTCGTTCTCGCTGGTCAGGTCGTTCACGCTGGTGTTCAGGTTGTTGATTTGTTCGCCCATCTGGCCGATTTGCACATCCTTCCGGTCAAGTTCCTCGCGCAACTGTCTGATTTGCTCTTCCTTTTCCTTGATTTGCTGTTGCAGGTTTGCGATGGTCTTCTGCAGTTGGTCGCCCTTGAACTTGCTGTCTTTCAGTTGCTTCTCGAGTGTGGCTATGCGCTGTTTGTTTTCCTTCATGGTGCTCTGGATGAATGCCAGGTTCTCCTTGATGGTCTCTTCGCGGTTGGAACCCTCTCCGGCACGGGCCACCATGACGCGGTTTTCGGCGTCGTTGATGGCGCGCAACCCGTCCTCAATGTCGTTGAAGGTGGCCATGAGGTCGTTGATTTCGGCATCGCGGGCATCGATGATGGTCTGGAGCGAATCGTTGCGCAGCTTGTCGGCAAGGTTCTTTTCGCGGTTTTCACATGCCGTGAGGGCCACTGTGGCTATCACGGCGAGAAAGAGTAGTCTTTTCATTGCTTGTCGGTTTTATTGTTAGTCTTTCTTATTCGGTTTTTCGGTGTGTTTCTGCGGTTTTTCCCTTCCTGCCACCACGAGGACTATCTCGCCCTTGGGCGGTGTCTGTGTGTAGTGTTCAGCCAGTTCGGCAAGGGTGCCGTGGCGGCTTTCCTCGTGGAGTTTTGATATTTCGCGGCAGACGCATGCCTGACGGTCGGGACCGAAGGTTTCTGCCAGTTGCAGGAGGGTCTTCACCAGACGGTAGGGGGATTCGTAGAATATCATGGTGCGCTGCTCCTCGGCCAGGCTGGCCATGTGGGTCTGCCGGCCTTTCTTCTGGGGCAGGAAACCCTCGAAGCAGAAGCGGTCGGAGGGCAGTCCTGAACACACCAGTGCGGGTATGCAGGCGGTGGCGCCTGGCAGGCACTGCACCGTTATGCCGGCCTTGACGGCCTCGCGAGCCAGGAAGAAGCCCGGATCGCTGATTCCCGGCGTGCCGGCATCGCTGATGAGGGCAACGGTCTGGCCGGCTTTCAGCCGCTCGACGATGCCTGCCGTGGTGCCGTGCTCGTTGAACTTGTGGTGCGAGAGCAGGCTGTTCCGTATCTCGAAATGCTTCAGCAGGATACCGGAGGTGCGGGTGTCCTCGGCCAGGATGAGGTCGGCCTCACGGAGAATGCGTATGGCACGCAGTGTCATATCTTCCATATTGCCCACAGGCGTGGGGACGATGTAGAGTGTTCCCATATCAAAAACAAAAGTAGGACATTATTCTTGTTGCACAAAATTGTAGCCATGGTTTTTCAGTTTTTTTAAGCTATTGACCGTAAAAGCCCCCGATGTCTTCCAAAATCTTTACAAAATCGGAAAGTGTGCAATGCCCCGGACAACTCGAAAAAGCAAAAACAGACCATTTCATCGGCATTTTCAGGCACAATTTCCAGCCCGCTGATTTGCAACTGAGGCCTGCTTGCATTTCCATTTGGGTCAATTTGCTTGTTGTTTTCCACCCAGTCGGCTTGCAACTGGGCCCCAAACGGAACGCAACTGGGCCCCAGTTGGGAAAAAGGCAGATGGGGAACACCTCCCATTCAAGCACAATACGCTGAATGACAGACAGTTGCAAAAAGTGCGAAAAATCGCCGTTTTCGGCAACTGAGAAACGCGGGAAACAAAAAAACGGCTAAAAGCGACAGGGCGATTCACGGTGTGCAGTAAAATATTTGGACAAAAAGTGCCCTGCGAATGTATTTTCGCTTTGAAAGCGAAGTAGTACGGGAAAAGTTTTTCAAGATTGCAGAAAAATTGTAAATTTGCGGAGCATTTACCACTAACGAGCACCTGACAATGAAATTCAGCGAGGTTATCGGCCAACACCAACTCATCGCACGCGTTCGGAAACTAGTCGACGAGGACCGCCTGCCCCATGCGCTGATGCTCTGCGGCGAAGCAGGGCGCGGCAAGATGGCGCTGGCACTGGCACTGGCTTCCTACCTGCTGGGGGAGAAGGACACGGAAGATGCCGGCGAAGACTTCTTCATGGGACCCATCACACAGGAGCAGATGGCACGGAAAAACACCGAGGCCATGCTGCGCAAGTGGGAGCATCCCGACCTGCACTTCACCTTCCCCGTCATAAAAATGCCGAACACCTCGGCCGACCACCCCTGCGTCAGCGAGGACTACATGAAAGAATGGCGGCAAATGCTGCTGGAAAGCCCCTACTTCACCTTCGAGGAGTGGCTCGAGCGCATGAATGTGACCACCCAGCAGGCACGCATCTTCGTGGCAGAGAGCGACAGCCTCTTCCACAAACTGTCGCTCAAGTCGAACATCGGAGGCTACAAGGTGAGCCTCATCTGGCTGCCCGAATACATGAAACCCGAATGCGCCAACAAGATGCTCAAACTGCTCGAGGAGCCACCGGCACAGACCGTCTTTCTGCTGGTGTGCGAACACCCGGAGCAACTGCTCGAAACCATCCGCTCCAGGGTGCAGCGCATCGATGTGAAGCGCATTGAACAGACCGACATGGAGCAGGCCCTGCAACAGCGGAGAGGCCTGGAACCCGACACGGCGACACGCATTGCTAGAATGGCTGCCGGAAACTGGAACAAGGCCGTGGAACTTATTGCCGGCGAAAACGAATCGACCGCCTTCTTCGAAGAGTACAAGACACTCATGCGCCTGGTCTACCAGCGGCGCGTGAAGGAACTCAGCGAATGGAGCAGCCGCATACACGAAGACTACGGAAGGGAACGGCTCAGGGCACTGCTGCACTACTTCCAGCGGATGACCCGCGAGAACTTCATGTTCAACTTCGGCAAGCCCGAACTCTGCTACATGACCGCCGAGGAGGAGGATTTCGCCCGGAAGTTCGCCAAGTTCGTCAACGAGGCCAATGTGGTGGAAATGGACGAACTCTTCGAACAGTCCGCCATGGAAATCGCACAGAACACAACACCGAAGATAGTGCTGTTCGACATGACACTGCAACTCATCATACTACTACTCAGAAAATAAGATATGGACTACAAAGACTTGAAATATATCGTCGGCGACGGCGCCCAGCGCGGACTCTGCAGAAAGGGATGCGGCCGACAGAACAAGCAACTCAACACCTACGACTACCTGGCAGACATACCGGGAAACGACCAGACCACCGACCTGGTGGAGGTACAGTTCAAGAACACACGCAAGGGCTATTACCACAACACGAACAACCTGGAACTGAAGAAGGGCGACATCGTGGCCGTGGAAGCCAGCCCGGGACACGACATCGGAGTGGTGACGCTCACGGGCGAACTGGTGAAACTGCAGGTGAAAAAGGCACACCTGAAGTCGGAAGAAGACATCAAGAAAATCTATCGGCTGGCAAAAGACACCGACATGGAGAAGTACAGGGAGGCCAAGTCGCGCGAACACGATACCATGATACGCAGCCGGCAGATTGCAAAGGACCTCAAACTCGACATGAAAATTGGCGATGTGGAATACCAGGGCGACGGAAGCAAGGCCATCTTCTACTACATCGCCGACGAACGCGTGGACTTCCGGCAACTCATCAAGGTCCTGGCCGATGCCTTCCATGTGCGTATCGAGATGAAACAAATCGGCGCACGGCAGGAAGCAGGGCGCATCGGCGGAACGGGACCCTGCGGAAGGGAACTCTGCTGCGCCACTTGGATGAAGAACTTCGTCAGTGTCAGCACCACGGCTGCCAGACACCAGGATATCTCGCTCAACCCGCAGAAACTGGCAGGCATGTGCGCCAAGCTGAAATGCTGCATGAACTACGAGGTGGACAACTACATGGAAGCCGGAAAGAAACTCCCCGCAAAAGACATCGTACTGCAAACACAGGACAGCGACTACTTCCTCTTCAAGACCGACATCCTGGCCGGACTCTGCACCTATTCCACCGACAAGGGCTTCCCCGCCAACCTGGAAACCATCACGGCAGACCGTGCCAAGGAAATCATCGAGATGAACAAACAGGGAGAAAAACCCCTGTCGCTGAAGAGCAACGGACAGGGAAAGCCACAGAAAGACACACTCGACCTGCTCGAGGGCACCGACCTGAGCCGATTTGACAAGGCAAAGAAAAAGCATAAAAACAAACGCCGGCAGAACGACCGCCGCGATAACGGACGGAAATCGCAACCTACCGACGCAAAGAAAGGACAATAGACCAACTTTCCCCTACCCACGGACAAAATGCCCCGGAAACTTTTTAGACTCCTGTCTGGCGGTGTCCTTTTGTGCACCCTCATGCTGATGGGCTGCACCAAAGGCTATACCTATCATCATTTCGAGCATACCGAAGTGGAAGGATGGGAGAAGCACAATGCCCTCCACTACGCAGTGCCGCCCGTGACAAACACTGCCGACTACGGACTCTGCATCGACCTGCGCACTACAAGCGACTACCCGTACACTTCCATAACGCTGGTGGTGGAGCAACAAGTCTTCCCTGCAGGCAGGAAACTCCGAAACATGGTGGAATGCAAACTCATCGACGACAACGGAAGGCGGCAGGGAACCGGCATCGGGCAGTATCAGTACCGCTTCCCCATCCGTACGCAACACCTGAACAAGGGTGACAGCATCGACATCAGCATCAAGCACAACATGACACAGTACATCCTGCCCGGCATATCCGATGTGGGCGTGCGACTGCAACAGCAATAACACAGCCAAAACAAGGCACTAGACAAAAAGGACGGCAACTTAGGTTGCCGTCCTTTTTCATGCATCACGCATATATTATATAGGTACGCGCGGACAATATAACCCACGGTGGGGTGAGGTCGAAGGGAGGCGGTGGGGCTGTTTAACTGCGTATCATGTTGCGGTTGGCATCGATGCGCAGGAAGATAAAGAGCAAGATGGTGAACCCCCAGAGGCTGGAACCGCCATAACTGAAGAACGGCAGCGGAATGCCTATCACCGGCGTGAGGCCCAGCACCATGCCTACATTGATGAAAAGGTGGAACAGGAAGATGCTCAGCACACAGTAGCCGTAAATCCTTCCGAACTTCAAAGGCTGCCGTTCGGCCATCTTTATCAACCTGAGAATAAGGCAGAGAAACAGCGTCAGCACACCGGCCGAACCAAGGAAGCCCTCTTCCTCGCCCACCGTACAGAAGATAAAGTCGGTGTCTTGCTCGGGAACGAACTTCAATTTTGTCTGGGTACCATTGAGAAAGCCCTTTCCCCGCAGGCCACCGGAGCCTATGGCAATCTCGCTCTGGTGCACATTGTATCCCGCACCGGCCAGATCCTCCTCCAGACCGAGCAGTACATTGATGCGAACACGCTGGTGCGGTTCCATCACATTGTTCAGGACATAGTCGGTCAGGCTGAAAAACAGCAACGAACCAAGGGCAAAGGCGGCTATCAGGAAATAGTTGTTCAGACGGCTGCTCAATCCTTGGAACAGCAGATAACCCACCAGGCAGATGGTTGCCACAAGCTGAACGATCAACACATCGAACCTATAGACGAAGGTAGACACCAGCATGGCCGCCACCGTCAGGCCCAGCAGCGACGAAACTATGGCCCAGCAACGCTGCCTGTCGCCGCAATATATCCACACCATGGCGGCCGAAAAACCCTGAATCAGCAGGAATACGACAAAACGCCCGACGGAAGTGGCATGGTCGAACATAAGCACATCGGCATATTTAACGCCCACCACGAAGTAGACCACCATGGCCAGGCCCGTGAAGAGGATGCTGCCGGGCATGCCTTCGCGGTAGAACATCAGGAAGAACGAGAAATAGACAAGGGCCGAGCCTGTCTCCTTCTGCCCCACGATGAACAGCATGGGCAGGAAGACTATCAACAAGGCGGCGAAGAAATGCTTCCAACGACGGATGTCATAGCCGTACGCACTCATCAGTTTTGAAACTGCCAAGGCCGTCGCAAACTTGGCGAACTCGGCGGGTTGGAGGCGCAGCGGCCCCAGCACCAGCCAGGAACGGGATCCCTTTATCTCGTGAGGATTGAAGATGGTGGCGAACAAAAGCAGGAGCAGCGCCCCGTAGATGATATAGGAAAAGGTGTCCCAGAAACGGTCGTCGAGCATAAGTATGACGAAAGCCAGCACGATGGAGGTGCCTATCCAGACAATCTGCATGCCCGAACGGGTGGAAAGGGCAAACACATCGGTGTCCCCATAGGTATAGGATGCCCCGCAGACGCTGAGCCACCCGAAGGTGAGCAGCGCCAGGTAGATGCCGACGGTCCACCAATCGATGGACGCCCAGACACTCGTTGTCCTATCTGTTTGCCTTGCCATAGTTGATTCTCTTGTGTTGGAATGCCGAAGCGCGCTGCTCGGCACCTGCCGACAGTTTCCCGTTCAGGTACTGCTCAATCATCAATCCAGCCATAGGTACCGCATTCTGCGCACCGAAACCGCCGTTCTCCACATAGACAGCGATGGCTATCCTGGGGTTGTCCATGGGTGCGAATCCCATGAATACGGAGTGATCCTGTCCCCTATTCTGGGCCGTTCCGGTCTTTCCACAGATGGCAATATCGCCGCGGTTCAGGTGCTTGCAGGTTCCGCCCAGCACCGCCTGCCGCATACCCTGCACGACATACTCATACGCCTCGCGGCTGGCCATGGTCCGGTGCTTACGGGTATAGAGGGTGTCGAGCGGTTCGCCGCTTACCTTCTTCACCACATGCGGTACATAGTAGTAGCCCCGATTGGCGATGGTGGCGCCCAGGTTGGCTATTTGCAGCGGCGTAAGATTGACTTCTCCCTGCCCGATTGAGATGCTTATGATGGTGAGTCCGTTCCATCCGTTGGTGTATGCCTTGTCGTAGAACTCCGCATTGGGTATAAGTCCACGCTTTTCGCCCGGCAGGTCGACGCCGAGTTTATAGCCGAAGCCCATGCTTACCATGTAGTCGCGCCATGTGTTCATGGCATGCTGGACGGTGCCGTACTTCTTCGCGTTGCCGATCATGTAGTAGAGTCCCCAGCAGAAGTAGCCGTTGCAGGATGTCCCGATGGCAGGTATAAGGCTGATGGGCGACCCATGCCCGTGGCATCCCACATGGAGACGCTTGAAGTTGAACCCTCTGTTGCATGGAAAGGCCGTCTGTGTGTTGATGATACCTTCTGTGAGGAAGGTCAGCGCCTGTGAAGTCTTGAAGGTGGAGCCCGGTGGATATTGCCCCATTATGCTGCGGTTGAGGAGCGGTTTCCAAGGGTCGCGCGACAGTTCGAGGTGGTTTTTCCCCCGTTGCTTGCCCACCATGAGCCGCGGGTCGTAGGATGGCGAGGACACCATGGCCAGTATTTCTCCGGTGGAAGGCTCTATCGCCACCATAGCACCAATCTTTCCTTCGAGCAATCGCTCCCCGAGTGCCTGCAAATCGATGTCGATGCTGAGTGTCAGGTCCTTGCCAGCCACCGGTTTCCGGTCGTAGGCACCGTCCTTGTAGCGGCCCTGTATCCTTCCGTGAGCGTCCCGGAGAAGTATTTGTATGCCCTTCTCGCCGCGCAGCTGCTTCTCGTACGACTTCTCGACTCCAAGTTTTCCGATGTAGTCGCCTGGCTGGTAGTAGTCGTCTTCCTCTATGTCGGCGGTCGAAACCTCCCCGACATCGCCCAGGACATGGGCTGCGTTGGGGTATTGGTATTGCCGTATGGTCCGGCGTTGCTTGTAGAAGCCCGGGAAGCGGACCATTTTCTCCTGGAAGACGCTGAAGTCCTTGTCGCTGAGTTGGCTCATGAAGAGTTGCTGTGTGAACTTGGAGTAGCCTGGGTTCTTGCTTCTGTCCTTGATGTTGTCCATCCTTCGGACAAACTCTTCCTTGGTGATGCCCACCGCCTGGCAGAATTCCATGGTGTCGAGGCGGTCTTTCTGCTCGTTCATTACCACCATAATGTCGTACGACGGCTGGTTGTAGACCATGAGCTTGCCGTTACGGTCAGTGATGTTTCCCCTTGCCGGGAATTCTATCTTCTTGAGGAAGGCGTTGGAGTCGGCGTTTTTCTTGTAGTCCTCGCTGAGCAGTTGGAGCGTGAAGAGGCGTATGATGTAGATTACGACGATGGCAATGGCCACGCCGGCAATGACATATCGTCTGTTGTCAAGGTTCTGTTCGCTCATGCAGGGTCGCTCCTAAAGTTTTCGATTGTAAGGACAATGATGAGCGTGAGGAGGAAACTGCCGGCGATGCAGAGCAGCCAATGCAGCCAGTTGAAGAAGGAGAAGGCTTCGAGCGAGAAGATGACGAAGCACTGGATAAAGATGATTATGGTTGCATAGAACAGGTATTTGCCCCACCCCAGGGTTGCGATGGATGGCAGGAGGTTGTCTGCGCTCTCACGGTTGAGGAAGAGGGAGAGCACATAGGGCTGCAGCAGTCCTACGAGTGTGAGCGAGGTGGTGGCCAGTCCAGGCGTGTTGTTGAAGGCATCGACGGCCAGCCCCAGTGCGAAACACCAGAGCAGGAGTGCCCACTTTGGGATGTCGCGCCTGGCACGGAGCACGAAATAGACATAAAGCAGGGGCGTGGCATAGCCAAACAGGTGAATATGATTGAGCACCAGTGCCTGGAGGAGCACCAGAATGACGAAGAACAGCAGGTTTTTCAGTGTATCGATATTCATTGTCTGGTCGATGTTCGTTTTCTTTTCATTCAGCGGTTCAGCTATTCCTGCCTTACCTTGAGCGAGTCTTCGGCGGCGCGGCGTATGTCTATTTGCTCCTGCAGGTTGCTGTTGTCTATGACACACACATCTCGGAGGTTAGCAAAGTCGGTGGCAAGTTGTATCTTGAGGCGGTACGAGAGTCCGTCGGGCGAGTTGAACACATAGCGTATCTGTCCTACGAGCAGGCCCGGCGGGAAGATGGACGAGTATCCGCTGGTGACGACATACTCATGGGGTTTGAACCTGGCATGGCGCGGGATGTCGTCCACATAGGCCATGTGGCGGTAGCCGCCCTGCCAGTGCAGGTAGCCGAAATAGTTGGTGTTGCCGATGGTGCAGCTGATGTTAGAGTGGGAGTTGAGCACCGGCAGGACTACGGAATAGTGCTTTCCTACGAGGAATACCACGCCGACGATGCCCTGTCCGGAGGCCACGCCCATGTTTTCCCGCACGCCGTCGGCGCGTCCCTTGTCGATGGTGATGAGGTTGTCGCGCTTGTTCACGCTGTTGCTTACCACCTTGGCGGCTATCGTACGGAAGCCTTCCAGCCGTTGCCCGGCCACCATCTGTCGCGCGGTGTCAACTGTCTGTGCGCTTAATTGCCGCTGCAACCGGGAGAGTTTGCCCTCCAGGTAGACATTCCGGCGGGTGAGTTGCTCGTTCACGCCGGACAGGTTGAAGTAGGATTCCACGCCCGAACTGTACTCATAGATCTTCCCCGTCAGGCTGTTGGCCGACGACACCCACACGCTGTTCTGGTACTGGTTGTAGCTGACCAGCAGGACGATGCCTATCACTTCGAGCACTACGAAGAGCAGCCAGTGGAAGTTCTTGAGCAGGAATTCTACGAGGTTTCTCATGGTTTGCGGTACAGGGGGTGTTATGTTAGTTAAGTAGTTGTACCTCCATGCTTGCATGTGGCCCAACTACTTAACCATGTTCGGAGTGTTGCCTCCCTATAGATGTGTCTCTGCCCTATCGCATGAGGAAGGAGAAGCGGTCGACATTGTTCAGTGCGATGCCGGCTCCCTTGGCCACGCAGTGGAGCGGGTCCTCGGCCACATGGAAGGTGATGTGAATCTTGTCGGTCAGACGCTTGGCCAGTCCTCTGAGCAGTGCGCCGCCACCTGTGAGGAAGATGCCGTTCTTTACGATGTCGGCATAGAGCTCGGGAGGCGTGTTCTCCAGTGCATTGAGCACTGCGTCCTCGATGCGGATGACCGTACGGTCGAGGCAGTGGGCTATCTCCTGATAGCAAACGGGCACTTCCATGGGCAGCGCCGTAATCTTGTTGGGGCCTATCACCACGAAGTCTTCGGGTCCCTCCTCGCCGAGGTCGGTCAGTGCGGAGCCCACATTGATTTTGATTCGCTCTGCCATGCGCTCGCTCACCTTCACATTGTGCTGGCGGCTCATGTAGTCCTGTATGTCGGCCGTGAGGTCGTCGCCGGCCACCTTGATGGAGTTGTTGGCCACGATGCCGCCCAGCGAGATGACTGCAATCTCCGTGGTGCCGCCGCCTATGTCGACAATCATGTTACCCTGCGGTGCCTCTACATCGAGTCCGATGCCCACGGCTGCTGCCATTGGCTCGAAGAGGAGGTAGACATCGCGTCCGCCGGCATGCTCGGCAGAGTCGCGTACGGCACGGAGTTCCACCTCGGTGCTGCCCGAAGGCACGCCGATGACCATGCGGAGCGAGGGAGAGAAGATGCGTCTTCCGGTGTGTACCATCTTGATCAGGCCGCGCATCATTTGCTCACAGGCGGAGAAGTCGGCTATCACACCGTCGCGCAGCGGGCGAATGGTACGGATGTTCGGCTGTTCTTTCTCGTACATCAGTTTGGCTGTCTCACCGACGGCTATCATTTTGTCGGTGCGCTTGTCCAGTGCAACGACCGACGGCTCGTCCACAACTATCTTATCGTTGCTGATAATGATGGTGTTGGCGGTGCCAAGGTCCATTGCAATCTCTTGAATAAATGAAAAAAATCCCATATCTTTGTGTGTTTATTAATCGGTTTGGCAACTCTTTGGAGTTGCAAAATTACTAATTTCGCTGAATTGCAAATGCAATTCCGCTTATTTTTTTCCTGAAATCTTTATTTCTCTTGATACGGGTCAAAGCTGGTTGCTGTCCTGACCAGTGGGAAGAAACCGCCGGATGATTGCGCTATAGGGTGTGCAATGATTTTCCTTCCACACAAAAGAACAGTAAGGAACGGAAATGTGCAAAGTATTCTTAAGCCGCTGTTATACAGACGGTTGCATAGGATTGCACACCGAATGCCATGTGTGCGGTTTCCATTTAGGCCCCAAACGCCTTCCGTTTGAGCCCCAAACGCACGCCAACCGGGGCCAAAACGCAGTGCGTTTGGGCGGCTTTTGGAAAACCGCTTCCGGCTACCCGAAAAAGCACCTCCCTGCACCCCTGCCGGAAGAGTGTGAAAAAAGGCGGGAATTAGCACTGCAAAAACCGGGAAAAATGCCTACCTTTGTGCTTGAGAACGCCATGAGAGACTTTGCAGCCATAGACTTCGAGACCGCCAACCGCGAGCCGACCTCGGTATGTGCGGTGGGCATCGTCATCGTCAGGGGCGGCGAGATGGCCGGCTCCTACTATTCGCTCATACAGCCGGAGCCCAACTACTACAACTACTGGAACACGCAGGTGCACGGCCTGACCCGTGAAGACACCGAAGAAGCACCCGTCTTCCCCGTGGTGTGGAGCCAGGTGGCGCCGCTCATTGAGGGTCTGCCGCTGGTGGCACACAACAAGGCTTTCGACGAGCGTTGCCTCAAGGCCGTGTTCCGCTGCTACGGGATGGACTACCCCGACTACCGCTTCCATTGCACCTGCATGGCCGCACGGCGGGCCTTCCCCAGCCTGCCCAACCACCAATTGCACACCGTGGCGGAAGCATGCGGCTACCAACTGGAACATCACCACCACGCCCTCGCCGACGCAGAGGCCTGTGCATGGATAGCAAGGGAAATACTATGAACATTGAAGACTTCCGCAACTACTGCCTGTCGCTGCCCGGCACCACCGAAGGCACGCCCTTCGAGAAGTTCACCCGCGGACGGCTCACCATACTGGTGTTCTACATCAACCGCCGCATGTACTGCTATTTCAACATAGACGACTTCTCCGAGATAACCATCCGCTGTGCTCCCGACGAAATGGACGAACTCAAAGAACGCTACGAGGCTGTCGGCAATCCCTACAACGGCAACCGCCGGCACTGGATTGGCGTGAAAACCGGGGCCGACATGCCCGACAGCGAAATACTTGAACTGGTGCGGAAATCGTACTTGCTTGCAAAAACCAGGAAATAACCCGTACCCTGCCCTATTGCATGTACCACGCGGAAAAACGAAAAACTGAAAGGAAATGACTGAATACCACATAGCATCAAAGACATTTGCCGGCCTCACCACCGAGGAACTCTACGAACTGCTGAAGGCCCGCTTCGCCGTGTTCGTGGCAGAGCAGCGCTGCTTCTATCTCGACATGGACGACATCGACTACCGCAGCACCCACTTCTTCATCAGGAAAGGGCAGGCAGTGGTGGCCTACGGGCGCCTTTTCGAAGAGGAAGAGCCGCACACCTGGCACATCGGACGCGTCCTGACGCTGGAGCGCCGGACGGGAATGGGAAGGCGACTGATGGAAGCAATCATCCGGACCGCCCGCGAACAGGGTGCCAAAACCATCAGAATAGAGGCTCAGACCCATGCCGTCGGATTCTACGAGCAGCTCGGATTCACCGCCTGTTCCGAGCCCTTCGACGAAGCCGGCATAGAACATATCCGCATGGTGCTGAACTGCTGAACGCCATCCCCTTGGGTGAGAGCCCCCGAAAACGAAGAAAGAGAGCCGTAAAAAGCCCTCTTTCATGCTATTCCCTGCACCGTTTGGAGGCTCGCGCTCGGCTCCTTTGGAGACGCTTTCAGAGCGAAGCGGAGAAAGAACCCTTGGGTGAGAGCCCCCGAAAACGAAGAAAGAGAGCCGTCAAAAGCTCTCTTTCTTGTCACTTTGGTGACCCGTTTGGGGCTCGAACCCAAGACCCCCACATTAAAAGTGTGATGCTCTACCAACTGAGCTAACGAGTCTTTCCAACCTTCCTTTGTCCGGAAAGCGGTTGCAAAGGTAAGGTGTTTTTTCGAATAAGCAAAAAAATCGCGGAATTATTTTTCTGTCTTTGTCTTGCTTTCGGGCGGTGTCGGTTTCACGGGCGGATGTTTCTCGTCGGTCTCATGGGTGACATACCGCTGCCAATAGGCAATGATGAGCGTGGTGGCCGGCAGGGCGATGATGAGTCCGATGAACCCGAGCAGGGCTCCCCAGACGGAGAGTGAGAGAAGCAGCACGGCCGGGTTGAGTCCCATGGCCTTGCCCATTATCTTGGGAGTGACAATCATGTCGGTGATGATCTGGACCACAATGAAGAGCCCCACGGCCATACCGAAGATGAGCCAGAAGCTCTGTCCGGTGTCGGAAGCCTTGAGCATGGCGAGGAATGCGGTGGGAATGAGGGCGAAGGTGTGCAGGTATGGCACCAGGTCCAGGATGCCTATGAGAATGCCCAGGCCTATAGCCATGGGGAAGTCCATGAGAGAGAAGCCGATACAGAACATGATTCCCATGCAGAGTGCCACGAGGCCTTGCCCGCGGATGTAGTTGTTCAGTGCGCGTTCCACATCGTGTATGAGTGCGTTCCAGAAGGGGCGGCTCTTCTTGGGGAAGATTTTCACGACGCTGTTGGTGAGGTATTCGTAGTCGAGCAGGATGAAGAACATGTACAGCAGGGTAATCATGGATGCAATGATGCTGATGATTACGGTGGCGGTTTGGCCGAGCAGGCTGAAGAGTTTGGGCATGGCGGCCTTGACGGTGTTGCTGAAGTCGCTGCTGCGGAAGAAGGCTTCGATTTGCTCGCGGTTGGCAGCCACCCAGTCCTGGACGCGCACTACGATTTCGTTGCTGTTGCTCTTGTGCTGCACCCAGTGGGAGATGATGTCGCCCACCTTCTGTATCTGCTCTATCATCGGGGGGATGATGAGGTAGACGATGAGTCCGACGAAGCACAGGAGGAGCAGCATGGTGATGATGATGGCGATGGTGCGTACCTTGACATGGAGTCGGTACTGTATGAACTTCACCAGTGGGTAGGTGAGATAGGCCAGGAACCATGCCACGAAGAAGGGCAGGAGGACGCTGCTGAGGTAGTCGACGGCAAAGATGACGATGCCTATGACGAGTGCGATGCCCATCCAGCGCACCAGCCGATCGAAGGTGATTTTTTCTTGCATGGTGTTCAGTCGTTGGCTGTTTGTTGTTCTTCGGCTATGGCTTTGTTGTAGCATTCGCGGCAGAGTGGCTCGTACTCGTCCTTCTCGCCGAGCACAACGCGCTTGTCGCTCTTGATGAGCCGGTGGCTGAGATAGGCCAGCGAGCCGCACTTGACACAGATGGCGTGAGCCTTGGTGACATCGTCTGCGATGGCACAGAGGGCCGGTATGGGTCCGAAGGGCACGCCCTTGAAGTCCATGTCGAGGCCTGCCACGATGACGCGGACGCCGCGGTTGGCCAGTTCGTTGCACACATCGACGAGCCCTTCGTCAAGAAACTGTGCCTCGTCGATGCCCACCACATCGATGTCGGACGAGAGCAGCAGGATGGATGCCGAGGAGTCGACCGGCGTGGAGGGGATATGGTTCTGGTCGTGGCTGACCACATCCTCCTCGGAATAGCGCACATCGATGGCCGGTTTGAAGATTTCCACCTTCTGCTTTGCAAATTTTGCTCTCTTCATTCGGCGGATGAGTTCCTCGGTCTTGCCTGAGAACATCGAGCCGCACACCACCTCTATTCTGCCGGCGCGGTGGAATTCGCCCTGATTGTTTGTTGCCATAGTGCTACAAAAGTACGGAAAATTTTCCGTGACGGAGAAATGTCGGAGGCCAAAAAATACAAAAATCTGAAAACGGTTTCGCAACGGTTTGATTATCAACAACTTGCAGCTCCGCTCCGAAAGAGCCCCAAACACAATGCGTTTAGGCCCCAAACGGAGGGCGTTTGGGCGGAAGTTGCAATGCGTTTGGGGTCTAAACGGAAAACGACTGTTTCAAACCCGATTTTTGAAAGTTTTCCGCACCAAGAGCAACGATTATCGAAAAATGTCTTATCTTTGTGGGACATTTACCGCAAACTGTCATGAGAAACATCCTTATAGGTCTGCTGCTGACCTTGCTGCCATCGGTTATGATGGCGCAGAATTGCTGCAAGAAGCCGGACATGAAAGTCCAGTATGTCGACCCCTACATCGGAACGGGCGGTCACGGGCATGTCTTCCTGGGTGCCAATGTGCCCTTCGGCTATGTGCAGCTCGGCCCGACACAGTTGACAAAAGGCTGGGACTGGTGCTCAGGCTACCACTACAGCGACTCCACCATCATCGGTTTCGGCCACCAGCACCTCTCCGGCACGGGCATAGGCGAACTGGGCGATGTGGCATTCCTGCCCGTCGGCAACAAGGAACAGGCGCAGATACGATTCACCCACGACCGGGAGACCGTCGGCCCGGGCTACTATGCCCTGCAGGTGGGCGACCCCGAAGTGCGGGTTGAACTCACCGCCACGCAGCGCGCCGGCTTCCACCGCTACACCTACGCCCAAAAGGAAGGCAAGGGACTGCTCCGACTCGACCTGCATCAGGGCATCGGATGGGACAAGATGGTGAAGGCGGCCTTCGACCAGGAATCGCCCAACACCATCAGCGGCTACCGCACTTCGGAAGGATGGGCAAAGATGCAGTTCGACTGTTTCTACGCCGAGAGCAACAAAGCCCTCCGGCTGGTGGAGAACCAAGACACGATTGCCGTCTTCGAGTTCGACCTCGACGGCGAGCCTCTGCTGCTGAAAGTGGGCATGTCGGCCGTGTCGACCGACGGAGCGCGCAAGAACCTGCAGCAGGAAATCCCCCACTGGGACTTCGACAAGGTGTGCAACGACGCCCGTAACGACTGGGAACGCCACCTCGGGAAGATAGACATAGAAACCGACAACGACGAATACAAGCGCATCTTCTACACGGCCATGTTCCATTCCATGGTGGCTCCGTCGGTGTTCAACGACGTGGACGGGCAGTACCGCGGCTCTGACGCACAGTGGCACCATGCCGACTTCAACAACTACACCACCTTCTCGCTCTGGGACACCTACCGCGCCGCACACCCGCTGATGTCGCTCATCCACCAGGAACGCCTCGCCGACATGGCACAGACCCTCCTCCACATCTACAAGGAACAGGGCAAGCTACCCGTCTGGCACCTCATGGCCAACGAAACGGACTGCATGGTGGGCAACCCCGGCATCATCGTGCTGGCCGACCTCCTGCTGAAAGGAGTCCCCATGGACCGCGAACTGGCCTTCGAGGCACTCAAGCAGTCGGCACTGAAGGATGACCGCGGACTCGACCTGCTGAAGAAATACGGATACATTCCCTACGACCTCGACCCCACCTACGAGACGGTGGCCAAGGACCTGGAGTATGCCATCGCCGACGCCGGAGTGGCAAAGGTGGCCAAACTGCTGGGTAAGACCGAAGATTACGAATACTTCCACAACCGATCGCAACTCTACCGCAAGCACTTCGACCCAGCAACGGGCTTCATGCGGGGGCTCGGCAGCGACGGGAAATTCCGCGAGCCGTTCGACCCCTTCAACGCCATCCACCGGCAGGACGACTACACCGAGGGCAACGCCTGGCAGTATGCATGGCTCGTGCCCCACGATGTGCACGGACTCGTCAGCTGCTTCAAGAGCGAAAAGGCATTCATCGAGAAGTTCGACTCGCTCTTCATCGTCAGCGGAGACCTGGGCGCAGAGGCCTCACCAGACATCTCAGGACTCATCGGGCAGTATGCCCACGGCAACGAGCCCAGCCACCATATTATATATATGTATAACTATGTGGGACAGCCTTTCAAGGCCGCACCCCTCCTCCGCAAGACAATGACCGAACTCTACCACGCCGACTACGACGGACTGAGCGGCAACGAGGATGTCGGACAGATGTCGTCGTGGTACATCATGTCGGCAGTAGGACTCTATCAGGTGGACCCCTCCGGCGGGAAATTCGTCATCGGCTCTCCCCTCTTCAAAAAAGCCACGCTGCATGTGGGTGCCGACAAAGACTTCACCATCGTGGCAAACGGCAACAGCGACAAGGACATCTATGTGCAGAGTGCCACCCTCAACGGAAAGAAACTGACCCGTTCCTACCTGCTCTACGACGAAATCATGGACGGCGGCACCCTCCAGTTGCAGATGGGCAGCAAGCCTTCGAAATGGGGAACGGCACCCAAAGACCGTCCGTGAACCGCCAGGACCTCCCGGAAATATCCAACAACAACCCACACAGACGAATGAAAGCAAGATGCTTCGCGGCAGTGTTTATACTGCTACTCCCCATGGCACTCACGGCACAGGAGGTAGACCGTCGATACACCGAGCAGGTGCCCGACGGCATAAAAGCCTACACCTCGAAGCGACCACCCGTCGAAGAACGCCTCTTCAGGTCGGAAACGGTTGACCGGCGCATCACTGAGGTGGAACACCTGCTGCGGAAAAATGCCAAACTGGCATGGATGTTCGGCAACTGCTTCGCCAATACCCTTGAGACAACCGTACACTTCCGTCAGGCCGACGGGCACGACGACACTTTCATCTATACCGGTGACATCCCCGCCATGTGGCTCCGCGATGCATCGGCACAGGTATGGCCCTATGTCCCCTTCGCCAAGGACGACCCACAGCTGCGGCGTATGCTGCGCGGACTTATCCTGCACATGTTCCACTGCATCAACACCGACCGGTACGCAAACGCCTTCAACGACGGGCCGACCGGACAGGGCTGGCAGACCGACGAGACCGACATGCAGCCCGAAGTGTTTGAACGCAAGTACGAGATAGACTCCCTCTGCTATCCCATCCGGCTGGCCTACCAGTACTGGCTCGTGACAGACGATGCCTCCATCTTTGGCGAACAGTGGCTGAAAGCCGTGCAGAACATTCTCCTCACCTTCGAGGAACAACAGCGAAAGGACGGCCGCGGCCCCTACCATTTCTACCGCGTGACCGACCGCACCTACGATACCGTGGGATGGGGAGGCTACGGTGCGCCCACAAAGCCCGTCGGACTCATCGCATCGGTGTTCCGCCCAAGCGACGACCGCACCTCACTTCCATTCCTCGTGCCCTCCAACTTCATGGCAGTTGACATCCTCCAAAAGACGGCTGCCATCCTGGAGGAAGTCAACCACCAGGCAGACGAGGCACAACGCTGCCGCAAACTGGCCAGAGAAGTGGCCGATGCACTTCGCAAGCATGCCGTGGTGGAACATCCGAAATACGGGAAAATATACGCTTTCGAGGTGGACGGATTCGGCAACCGCCTGCTGATGGACGACGCAAATGTGCCCTCCCTGCTCTCGCTCGGCTACCTCATACCCGACATGATGGCCGATGACATCTACCAGAACACCCGCCGCTTTGTCTGGAGCGAGGACAACCCGTGGTTCTTCCGCGGCTCGCACGGAGAAGGCATAGGCGGCCCCCATGTGGGATACGGCATGGCCTGGCCCATGAGTATCATGATGAAGGCATTCACGGCGGACGACGACGAGGAACTCGGACAGTGCCTGCGGTGGCTTCTCACCACCGATGCCAACACGGGATTCATGCACGAATCGTTCAATGTTGACGACCCGAAGCACTACACCCGCGACTGGTTCGCTTGGCAGAACACGCTCTTCGGCGAACTCATACTGACTCTCATCGAGCGCGGAAAGGCCGACCTGCTCATCCATTGCCTGGACTAAACAACACAATATAATGACAAACAAACCCCAAACAAAGAAAGTTCCGAGCCCCGTCGCATGGGTGCCGACCCTCTATTTCGCCATGGGCATGCCCTTCGTGGTGCTCAACATGGTGGTGACACTGATGTACAAGGGCATGAATGTGAGCGATACGCAGATTGCCTTCTGGACTTCGCTCATCATGCTGCCCTGGACCCTGAAGCCACTGTGGAGCCCTTTCCTTGAGATTTACAAGACCAAGAAGTTCTTTGTGGTCCTGACGCAGTTGCTCTCGGGCGTAGTCTTCGCCTTGGTGGCCTTCGCTCTGCGGCTGCCTGACTTCTTTGCCATCACTATTGCCCTGCTGGCGGTAATCGCCTTGAGCGGTGCCACCCACGACATTGCCGCCGACGGCACCTACATGTCGGTGCTCTCGAAGGATGAGCAGGCCCGCTGGATAGGCTGGCAGGGGGCTTTCTACAACATTGCCAAGATTGCAGCGACGGGCGGGCTGGTCTTTCTGGCAGGCAAACTGATCAAGATTGTGGGCGTGGTTCAGGCCTGGACCATCATCATGCTGGTCATTGCAGCCATCCTGTGCTGCCTCGGAACCTACCACTTCTTCATCCTTCCGTCGAAAGACGAACGCAAAGACGGGCAGCAGACGCTGAAGGAATCGCTGACGGAACTGTGGAGGGTGTTTCTCGACTTCTTCACGAAGAAGCACATTGTCTACTACATTTGCTTCATCATCTTGTACCGCTTTGCCGAAGGTTTCGTCATGAAAATCGTGCCGTTGTTCCTCAAGGCCAGCCGCGCTGAGCAGGGTCTGGGGCTGAACGAGGAGCAGATAGGACTGCTCTACGGCACGTTCGGGGCAGCGGCATTCGTCATCGGCAGCATCCTTGCCGGCTACTACATTGCCCACAAGGGCCTGCAGCACACATTGTTCAAACTGGCACTGGTGTTCAACCTCCCATTCGTGGCCTACACCTTCCTGGCCATCTACCAGCCGGAGAGCCTCCTGCTCATCGGCAGCGCCATCGTACTGGAGTATTTCGGCTACGGTTTCGGCTTCGTAGGGCTTACCCTTTTCATGATGCAACAGATTGCCCCGGGCAAGCACCAGATGAGTCACTATGCCTTTGCGACGGGCATCATGAATCTCGGCGTGATGCTTCCGGGCATGCTCAGCGGCTTTATGAGCGACACGCTGGGCTACCGCAACTTCTTCATTTTCGTGCTGTTGTTCACCATCCCGGCACTGCTGATAACATGGTTCGTGCCTTTCACCTACCCTGACGAGAAGAAGCAATAGCAAAAAAATCAGTTAATAGTAAATTTGTAAATCCGCAAATAGTACAGACTATGACAAAGATCAAGATTGAAGGGCAGCCGCTTCCCAACATGCCTTGGGAAGTCCGGCCCGTCGGCTGCGACAAAGTGATGTGGCGCTACTCGAAGAATCCCATCATTCCGCGCGACCTCTTGCCCACGAGCAACAGTATTTTCAACTCGGCGGTGATACCTTTCGGCGACGGATTTGCCGGGGTGTTCCGCTGCGACGACACCAATCGCCGCATGGCACTGCATATAGGTTTCTCCAAAGATGCCATGAACTGGGACATCAACCCGGAACCGCTCCGTTTTGAATGCGACAACAAGGAGATTGGCGAATGGGTCTACGGCTACGACCCACGCGTGGTAAAGATTGAAGACAAGTGGTATGTCACCTGGTGCAACGGCTACCACGGCCCCACCATCGGCATAGCATGGACAACTGACTTCAAGACTTTCCACCAACTGGAAAACGCCTTCCTGCCCTACAACCGCAACGGTGTGCTGTTCCCGAAGAAAATCAACGGCCGCTTTGCCATGCTCTCCCGTCCCAGCGACACTGGACACACGGCGTTCGGCGACATCTTCTACAGCGAATCGCCCGACATGGAGTTCTGGGGTCGTCACCGTCATGTCATGGCACCGGCGCCCTTCGAGCAGAGCGCATGGCAGTGCATGAAGATTGGTGCGGGTCCTGCACCCATCGAGACATCGGAGGGCTGGCTGCTCATCTATCACGGCGTGCTGCGCTCCTGCAACGGTTATGTCTATGCCTTCGGCAGTGCCTTGCTCGACCTGAAAGAGCCTTGGAAGGTGACCCACCGCAGCGGTCCCTACCTGCTTACGCCACAAACGCCGTATGAATGCATGGGCGATGTTCCCAATGTGTGTTTCCCGTGCGCCGAACTGCACGACCCCGACACCGGCCGCATTGCCATCTACTACGGTTGCGCCGACACCGTGACGGGACTCGCTTTCGGCTACATCGACGAAATCATCGAGTTCACCAAAAAGCACAGCATCGTCTAAGAGCGACGGACTATCCATAGAAAAGCCTCCTGCAGAGAACAAATCCCTGCAGGAGGCTTTTTTGTCATGTGCCCTTTCCCGGAGGTAAGGGGGTAGGCTTTGTGTTTTATTTCTGCGCATTCCTTTTCAGGTGAGGCAGGCGGCGCTGGCCGTTGGTGCCGTTCTTGCGGGCCTTGAGCTGCCGCTGGATATTTTCCTCCACCTCGTAGAGTCGGTTCACCTGGTGGGGAGTGAGCACCTTGGCAAACTCGTCAATGTATTTCATCCGTATGGCCTGTGCCCGCTGCTGGCGTTCCATTTTTCGCTTTGCCAGCGCTGCGGCTTCCTGGCTGGTCTGTGGCGGTTCCGGCTTTTTGCGCTCGCCCCAGGCGGCAATCATTTCCTCGTTGTAGCGGCGGTAGACGGGGTCGAACTTGGGTTTCTGTTCGTCGGTGATGTTCAGTCGGTAGACCATTTCGCGGAGTTTGGCCTGATAGAGGCGTTCGTTGAAGGTGCGTGTCTGCTGTGCGCTGGCGGTGAGTGCCGTCAGGCTGACAGCGATGATAAGGAGTAACTTTTTCATTGTTCTGGTGTTTTTGCTTTAATTATTCTTCGTAACCGGTTATTTCTTCAATTTCATAGTAGGCAATCTGCTGTGCCTCTGCGTCGGAAATCCCTGCCAGGAATTCCTGGAGCGGTCCCTGTCCGTTGTCGGCGCGGAGGGGTTCCTGGTGGTGAACATACATCCACACCCCGATAATCAGGACTGCCGCCGAGGCCGCCACGGCGGCTGCGATGCGCCAGAGGGGCTTCACCGCGGCCTTGTCCTTGGCCGGCAGGGAGTGCCTCCGATGGGCGATGGCGTTTTCGGTGCAGGATGCGATGAGGCTTTCCACATAGTCGTTGCTCTCCCGATAGGGCATGCCTGTTTTCTTGTTTGCGTCGTGTTTCATTGCGTATGTTCGTTAATGTATTTCCTGATGCGCTGCGTAGCGTAGTGGTAATTAGTCTTGAGGGTGTTTATGCTCTTCCCCGTCACGGCGGAAATCTCGGCATAGTCCATCTCGTCGTAATAGCGCAGGTTGAATGAAATCCGCTGCATGGTGGGCAATTGGAGCAGTGCTTCGTGGAAGAGAGCCTCCGCAGCGTCGGCGTCGAGGGCTGTTTCCGCATGGAGTTTCTCGGTGAGCGGCTGGCTGAGCGAGTCGATGCTTTGGAACAGGCGGGTCTGCCGGCGCAGGTGTTGGAGTGCCTCGTTGGTGGCAATGCGGTAGAGCCAGGGCTTCATGTTGGCGGGATTGTTTAACTGCCGCAGGTGGGTGAAGATGCTGATGAACGCCTCCTGGAGCACATCTTCGGCATCGTCGTGCCCCACCACAATGCGGCGTATGTGCCAATAGAGCGGCTTGCCGTACTGCTGCGTAATCCACCGAAAGAGCCTTTCAGTCTCTCCAATGGGCGGCATGGGCTGCGCCGAGGGTTGTGGTGTGGAATTCTCTTTCATGCTCCAGTGTGTTTCCGTCCTATTCTTGAGGGTGTTCACATTTATAAGATGCAGGAAACGGCAAAATGTTAAAACCGCAGCGTGAAAGATTTTTCGCCCATCCGAATTTACCCTTCCGGACAGGTGTTTTCCAAAAGCCACCCAAACGCAGTGCATTTGAGCCCCGGTTGTCGTGCGTTTGAGCCCCAAATGTAACGCGTTTGGGGCTCAAATGAAAACCGCACACCGTACAAACGATGTGCAGTCTCGTCAATATACTGAAATACAAAGAGTTAAAGCGAATTTCCTCTCTATGCCTTTTCTCCCTTTTCCGGATGATTATTCCTCTACATAGTTGGTGACCTTTCGCCACCAGAGGGCCTCTCTGTATTGCCCGAGGCTGCCCTTGGGAATATAAACGGTGAGCGAATCGCGATTGATTCCCCAGAGTTCCATGTCCAGCCGGATGTTGTCTTCGCTGACCGTCACCTCCGGAGGCACCGTGGCCTTGCAGCGTATGACGCGCAGCTGCTTACAATAGTTGATGGCATTCCTGCCCATCACCTTCAGCGTGGAGGGCAATGTGAGTTCTTCCACATCGCTCTGATAGAATGCGTTTCTCATTATCGTGTCCACGCCTTCGGGCAGGACTACCTTGCCCAAGTTCTCCGCATCTTCGAACACGCACTCGCCTACGACCTTCAGGGTGGCAGGCAGTTGCAGTTTGCCCTTGTAGCAGCGCGGATAGGCAATGAGGCGGGTTTGCTGCTTGTCGTACATCACGCCGTCGATGTCGCAACGCGTGGGATGGTCCTTTGCCACATTTATCCGCTCCCACTGACATTTGTAGCCGCGGAAATCGTAGATATACTCTGTCCATGTGGACGGAATGCTGACCACTTTCGCCTCCGTGCCGCCCAAGGCAAAGGGATCCACATAGGTGATGCCCTCCGGGATGATGATGGTCGTAAGGTTGGGCAAATGCGCAAAGGCATGGCCGCCGACACGGGTGACCTTCATCTGCACAACGGTACCGTCCTGGCGTTTTGCCTTCATCACGGTAGGAACAGTAAAGACTGTCACCTTTGCCCACTTCTCTTCGGCATTTTCCATCCTGTCGTCGACGCCCCAGAAGAGCACTTCGCCGTCGTGTCCGGGAAGCATCTCGCCAGAGATGTCGTCGCGGAAGTGCTTATAGAGATAGCCGTTGTCGTCGCGATAGTCGGGAAAGTCGGGCACACGGGCCTCCAGCGGCAACACTGCACAGCACAAAAGGAGGGATAATAACAGTTGTTTCATAATAGATTGTTTTTTTAGTTTTCGCCTTGTATCTGTCGCAAAGATAGGTATTTCTCCCTATCCGGCAAGCATTGCAGCAAGGAAAAACGACCTTGCGGCATTCCATCGGCACCCATGCGGGCACAAAAAAAAGGAAGACCGGTCGGGTCTTCCCTTTGTGATGTATGCGTGTGCGCTGTTAATAGCTGAAACTTGAACCTCCGAGGAACTCCCGCATGATGGAAGTTGGCGGTATTTCCTTGTCGCTGATGGGCAGGAAGAAGTGGAGGAACTTGAGCAAGCGGTGTGCTTCTGAATACTCGGGGCAGTTCTTCGGCACGGAAGCCAGGATTACCTCGGCATGCGTGCGGAGCACGGCAAACTCAATGTTGAGCGCCGAGTTGAACATGACATCGGCGGTTTCCTGATACGGGAATATCCACTGGTCCTCTGCCTTGCAGACATTTCCCCAGTTGCTGATGGTCTCCCGGGCCGTGAAGGCGCCCTTGTTGTAGTCGCGGATGATGCGGCGGAGAAGCCGGTTGTCGCGCACGGGAATCCAGTTATGGTCGTCCAGCGAGATGCTGGTAAGGGCAGAGATATATACCTTGAACTTCAGCGAGTCGGCAATCTTCTTCGTGAGAATGGGGTTCAGGGCATGTATGCCCTCGATGATGAGCACGCTGTCGGTGCCGAGTTTGATTTTCTTGCCGTTCCACTCACGCTTGCCCGTTACGAAGTTGTACTCCGGCACTTCCACGCGCTCGCCGCTCATGAGGTGGAGCAGGTGATCTTCCAGCAACTTGTAGTCGACAGCCTCGATGTTGTCGAAGTCGTACGAGCCGTCAGGGAGTTTCGGGGTGTCCAACCGGTTGACGAAATAGTCGTCGGTGGAGAAGGAATACGGGCGCAGTCCGCAGGCCAGCAACTGGACGCAGAGGCGCTTGCAGAATGTGGTTTTTCCCGAAGACGAGGGTCCCGTGATGAGCACCAGGCGGACGGGATTGTCCTTCTGGTGGTAGCGGCGCTCGATTTCCTCGGCTATCTGGACGATTTTCTTCTCCTGCAAGGCCTCGCTCACCTGGATGAGTTCGGAAGCGTGTCCCTTCAGGATGGCCTTGTTCACATCGCCGGCGTTTGACAGCCGCATGATGATGTCCCAGCGGGTTTTCTCGGCAAACATGCTGTAGGTCTTGGGCATGTCGGCCTTCTCGGCCACTACATTGGGGTTGTTCCAGTCCGGAACGCGCAGGAGCATACCGCTGTGGTATGGTTCCAGGGCCCACACCTTTAGATAGCCGGCCGACGGCACGAGCGGACCATAGTAGTAGTCGGGGGTGTCGCCAAGCGTATAATAGTCGCTGTAGATCTGCCCACTGGTTTCCAACAGTTTCACCTTGTCCATCAGTCCGCGCTCGGAAAAGACGCGGAGGGCCTCTTCGGTGGTGGCCTCCTCACGATGGAAGGAGAGATCCTGGTCGACGATTTCCTGCATGCGCTGGCTGATGCGCTCAACATCGTCTTCCCGCAGCGACTCGCTGTTCTTTTTCTTGAAATTGCAATAATAGCCGCGCGAAATGGTATGCTCAATGAAGAGCTTCGAACCGGGGAACACATCCTGGGTGGCCTTGTAGAGAACGAAGCAGAGCGAACGGACATAGACCCTGTGCCCGGAGCCCTGACGGGCATCCATGAACTCTACATCGCGGTTCTGGTACAAACGGAATTTCAAGCCCTGAGAGGTGTTGTTCACCTTGGCGGAGATGACGGGGAAAGGCATCTGCAACTCATCGGCAAACTCTTTGTAGACTTCAAGTAGCGAAGAACCTTCGGGAAAACTCTTCGTCGTGTTGTTGTTCTTACAGCGAATCTGGAGCATAACAATAAAAGTTGAAGTGGATATGAGATGAATTTGCTTGCAAATATAAACAAAAAAATCCCAATTCTAGCGGTTCTTTCCCATAACATTTCCCGCGGATGTTACTTTTTTTGATTTATCTCAAAAAAGAACCGGTAGCCTTATGCATTTCTGTGGCTCAGAAGTACGGAAAAACTCCTTCGCAGTGAACCTGCAAAGGAGTTTTCCGTAGCGAGGGTGGGGCACGATCCCACGACCTCCGGATTATGAATCCGACGCTCTAACCAGCTGAGCTACCTCGCCATCGCTTGCTGAAAAGCGAATGCAAAATTAGAAGTTTTTTCCAAACTGACAAAAAAAATGGCATGATTTTTAGCAAAAATCGCCCAGACAGGCCTGTCCTGAGTCGGGATTACCGCCCTTCGGCCAGGCGAAGATCCACTTTTTTCCGCAGTTCTATCTTTTCCGTATCGCCAATGAAAGCGTGTTCAACAGCATTGTATACCATTTTTCTGGCATCGTCGGCAGTGATGACACCTGCATCGTGGAGCTGCTGAATTTCCTGGCTTAGCGTTGTACCCGACACAGTCATGTTGTCGGTGTTGATGCAAACGCTCACACTGTCGTCAAGGAATGGCCGTATGGGATACTGGTGCATGGCAGTCACCCCACTGACAGCCTGCGTCTGAAGATTGCTTGTCGGGCAGAATTCCAGGCACACACCCCTTTCGATGAGCAGGGCACGCGTGGCGGCATCATTATAAGCGCGTATGCCATGCCCGATACGGCGTGCACCAAACTCGACGGCCTGCTGCATGCTCTCCACACCGGCTGCTTCGCCGGCATGAATGGTGAACGGTATACCGAGCGTTCGGGCTGTGCCAAACAATGTCCGGTATCCGGACATGGGGAAATGGCTCTCTGAACCAGCCAAATCGGTGCCACAGACACCCTGCCCCTGATATTTCCCTGCCAGGCGCATGGTTTCGGCATTCATTTCATCATTTCCCGCGCTGCGCATACAACTTAAGATAATATTGGCCTTAATGCCATTTGCACTTTTTCCCATGCCCTTGCGAAGGCCTGCGATGGCAGCCCGGACGACCTCTTCCTACGTCAAGCCCTTTTGCAGATGCTGTTGTGGAGCAAAGCGTATCTCGGCATAGACTAGTCCTTGTCGGTCAAGCCGACATACCAGACGCTCCACGGCATAAGAAATTGTTTCAGGACTTTGAAGAACCGATATGGGAAGGTTGAAGCACTTCAGATACTGCTCCAGATCCTTACAAGTCTTGGGGCATGACAGTTGGCCGTTCAGTTCGTCTGTGTCCGCGGGAGGGCGACACCCTCCATACGGCCCAGACAAAGCATATCATCGACCGACAGCGAGCCGTCGAGATGAAGATGCAAATCTATGAGCGCATACTTGTGCGCATCAAAACGAATACTGGTTTGCTTTTCCAAAATAGAATTTATTTTAAGGCTAAAGAGTGCGTGAAATTACACTTTTTTATTGAAACTCCTCATATTCTATTGAAAAAACACATCATTTGAAATTTCAAAATACAGATTGTGTCCGTAATCTTCCCGTCTTTTTTCGACGACAGACGAAAAAGACCCGATTTTTCTTTTTTCTACCCATGATTATTATTACATTTGTGGCACAAATAAAGACAAATTCCTTTGTTATGGAAAAACAGAAACTGAACATAGAGCGCGTGTTGCACTCATCATCGCAAGGCATCATCTGGAACTTCATCAGCAGTCCCGAAGGAATGACCCGCTGGCTTGCCGACAAGGTGGAAGGTGCCGGAGGCGAGCTTACCTTCACATGGGGCGACCTGTGGCGACACCACGAAATCCGCAAGGCAAGAATTGTCAAGCAAAGCAAGAACAACTACATCCGCTTCCGCTGGGAAGACGAAGAGGACCCGAACGCCTATGTCGAGCTTCGCATTGAGAAGAACGAGCTGACCAACGACTACATCCTCCTCATCACCGACTTTGCCTATGAAGACGACATCGAGTCACTGCAAGACCTCTGGGAAGACAACCTTGAACGCCTGCACCGCAACACGGGCATCTAAACATGTTCAGAATTAAGAAACTACACATATTCATTCTCAAGCAGTTCTGCCTGCTTTTCATTGCCACATTCTTCATCTGCCAGTTCGTGCTGATGATGCAATTCCTGTGGCAGCACATCGACGACCTTATCGGAAAGGGACTCACCATGGATGTGCTGGCACAGTTCTTCTGGTACATGGGACTCATGCTCGTTCCACAAGCCCTTCCCCTGGCCATACTGCTCTCCTCACTCATCACCTTCGGCAACCTCGGCGAAAGCAGCGAGTTGACCGCCATAAAGGCTGCAGGCATCTCGCTGATGCAGGCTTTCAGGGGGCTCATCGCATTCACTGTACTCATCACCTGTGTGTCCTTCCTCTTCCAGAATAACATCGGCCCCAAAGCCAACCAGAAGATAGCACAACTCATCATGTCGATGAAGCAGAAAAGTCCCGAACTGGAAATCCCGGAAGGTGTCTTCTACGACGGCATACCCAACTGCAACCTCTATGTCCAAAAGAAAAACATGGACACGGGCAAACTCTACGGAATCATGATCTACCGCATGACGGGTGGATATGAAGACCAAGCCATCATACTGGCCGATTCAGGAATGCTACAGTCGACAGAGGACAAACAACATCTGGTGCTGTCGCTCTGGAGCGGAGAATGGTTTGAGAACATGCGCTCTCAGGAAATTGCCGGCAACGCATCGGTACCGTTCAGAAGGGAAACCTTCGCAGCGAAGAAAATCATCTTTGAATTTGACGGAGGATTCAACATGACCGACGGTTCCCTGCTTGCCAACAATGCCCGGGGAAAAAGCCTGGAGAAAATCAAGAACGACATGGACTCTCTCAGCCAGGTCTACGACAGCATCGGGACGGAATATGACAAGGATTTGAAAACCCTTTTCTTCAAGATAGGTACATTGGACAAAAAGAACCTGCAGGAAGTCAGCCGACTCAAGGAAAAAGGAGGATTCGACTACGACTCCATCAAGCAGAAACTCACCGAAGATGAAAGGCGTAATACCATCAATGCCGCCCTCCAGAGTATCAAGCGTGAGGTAGCCGACCTGGAGTTCAAGTCCATCATCACAGCCACCGGTGATTTCTATATACGGCAGCACAAGATTGAAATCATCAACAAATTCCTCCTGGCACTGTCGTGCATTCTCTTCTTCTTCATCGGTGCACCGTTGGGAGCCATCATCAGGAAAGGCGGCCTGGGATTCCCCGTGCTGATCAGCGTAGTTGTCTACATCTCCTACTACATCCTTGACAATGTCGGCTACCGCATGGCGCGGCAAGGCAGCTGGGCCATCTGGTTCGGCAAGAGCCTCTCCACCGCCGTGCTTGCCCCATTGGCCACATGGGTGACCTACAAGGCCAACAACGACTCCGTGGTGTTCAACAAAGACCTCTACATGAATTTCATACGCCGATTGCTGGGACTCCGGCTGACGCGAGGAACCTACGGAAAAGAAGTCATCATTGAAGACCCACACTACCTGCAAGATGTAGAGTTGCTGACTGAAATCTCTGAGAAAATCACGGCCTACGATGCCCATCACAACCTGAAGAAAGCACCCAATCCAAAGAAAGTGTTCTTTGAATATAGGGAAGACAATGAAATACAACAAATCAGCGAACAACTGGAAGGCGTTGTCGACGACCTGGCCAACAGCCGTGACCGAATCATTCTCGGACAACTGAGTGCCTACCCCGTTGTCTCGGAGAAGGCACACACCAGGCCATTTGAACGCAAATGGCTCAACATGGCCGCAGCCATCGTCATTCCTGTCGGGATTATTCTCTACATCAGAATGTGGATGTTCAGGCTCCGACTGGAAAAAGACTTGCATACCATCAGGGAAAACAACCAAATCATCATCAACCAAATTCAGGCGAAACATCTCAAAGCCTGACTACACCTTATTAAAATAAAGAGGAAGATGCCCCACAATCCACTCAACACCATAGAAGAAGCCATCGCCGACTTCGCCCAAGGCAAGTTCATCATCGTGGTTGACGACGAAGACCGCGAAAATGAGGGCGATCTCATCATCGCCGCAGAAAAAATCACGACGGAGAAAGTCAACTTCATGCTGAAAAACGCCCGGGGCGTTCTCTGCGCCCCTATCACGATGAGCCGGTGCAAACAGCTGGACTTGCCCCATCAAGTGAACGACAACACCTCGGTATTGGGAACTCCTTTCACAATCACTATTGACAAACTGGAAGGATGCACCACAGGCGTTTCTGCCCATGACCGTGCCGAGACTATCAAGGCACTGGCCAACCCTGACAGCCGCCCCGAAACTTTCGGGCGCCCAGGGCACATCAATCCTTTGTATGCACAGGACAACGGTGTACTACGGCGTAGCGGGCACACCGAGGCTGCCATTGATATGTGCAAACTGGCAGGGCTATACCCGGCAGGCGCACTCATCGAAATAATGAACGAAGACGGCACCATGGCACGGCTGCCGCAACTGGTGGAGAAAGCCAAGGAGTGGAACCTGAAAATTATCTCCATAAAAGACCTCATCGCCTATCGGTTGCGGAAAGAATCACTTATAGAAGTGGGTGAAGAAGTGGACATGCCCACCGACTACGGACACTTCCGGCTTATCCCCTTCCGGCAGGAAAGCAACGGAGCCGAGCACATGGCACTGGTGAAAGGTAACTGGACCGACGAGGAACCCATCCTGGTGCGCGTCCATTCATCCTGTGCCACCGGCGATATCCTCGGCAGCAAGCGGTGTGACTGCGGAGAACAACTGCACAAAGCCATGAAAGCCATTGAAGAAGCAGGGAAAGGCGTGCTTATCTACATGCAGCAGGAAGGCCGTGGCATCGGACTGATGAACAAGATTGCCGCCTATAAACTACAGGAAGAAGGGCTCGACACCGTCGATGCCAACACGCATCTCGGATTCAAGCCCGACGAAAGAGACTACGGCTGTGGTGCACAAATGCTCCGCCACCTCGGCGTACACAAGATGCGACTGCTCACGAACAACCCCGTCAAGCGCGTGGGACTGGAGGCCTACGGGCTGGAAATCGTAGAAAATGTCCCCATCGAGATTACACCCAATCCCTACAACGAACGCTATCTGAAAACAAAACGCGACCGAATGGGGCACAACTTGCACCTAAAATGAGCGAAAAGCAGCGTAATTGGAAATAAAAAGCGCTCAATGCGTTAAAATCTCTTAATTAAAACCGATTTTTATTATTAATTCATATCTTTGCCTATTGAACACGCCTAGAGGATGTGGACAATGCAATAAAACCTACCTTTTGATATAACATTTTTTAACCCAATTTATTAATAACCCAAATTAAAGTATTATTATGGCAACTACACAAAAAAAAGCCAGCCCTAAGAAATCTCAGGGCTTCCAAGGAGTAAGAGGTGCATTCTGGATTATCATCGTTTGCGCTATTATCGCTTTCACATTGTTCTTCACATGGTTCGGCCGCGAAGCTAACTTCGCCGACGCAACCAAGACCACTCCAGTCAATGTATGGGGAACAATCTTCAAAGGTGGTATCATTGTGCCGGTTATCCACTCACTCTTGCTGACCGTTATCGCAATGGCCATTGAGCGTTGGCTCGCCCTGAAGACCGCATTCGGCAAAGGCGCTCTGCCCAAGTTCGTTGCTGAGATCAAGAAAGCCCTTAACGACAACGACTTCGCAAAGGCTCAGCAGCTCTGCGACAAACAGCAAGGCTCTGTTGCTAATGTTGTTGGCGCTTCCCTGAAGGCTTACAAGGCTATGGAAGAGCCCGAGAACGCTAAACTGAAGAAAGCACAGAAGGTTTCAAAGATTACACAGGCTCACGAGGAAGCAACCCAGCTCGAGATGCCTACGCTGACCATGAACCTTCCTATCATCGCAACCATCGTTACACTAGGTACGCTTACCGGTCTTCTCGGTACCGTTGTAGGTATGATTCGTTCATTCTCCGCTCTGTCTGCAGGTGGTGGTGCTGACTCTGCCGCACTTTCTGCCGGTATCTCCGAGGCCCTTATCAACACCGCCTTCGGTATCGGTACATCTTGGTGCGCAGTTGTTGCTTACAACTACTACACAAACAAAGTTGACAAACTCACCTTCGCCCTCGACGAAGTTGGTTATTCAATCGCACAGACCTACGAAGCAAACCACACAGATGAGGCTTAATTTTTGCTAACCCTTTAAAACATTTATCGCTATGGGTAAAGTAAAAGTTAAGAAAAGTGACGTCTGGATTGACATGACACCAATGTCCGATGTTATGACCCTGCTCTTGACTTTCTTCATGCTCACCTCCACCTTCGTGAAGAACGAGCCTGTGAAAGTGAACACACCAGGATCAGTGTCGGAAATCAAGGTGCCTGAAAACGGCGTACTTACCATTTTGGTGAATCCCGCGGTGGATCCCGCCGGCAAACCAACCGGAGAAGGTCAGGTGTTTATGCAAATAGACAATACCGACCAGTTGGGCAAAGCTCTTCAAGAAATGGTTCCAGACATTGATGCCGTGCAACTCGATGTATTCAAGCGCGAGAGCACATTCGGCGTTCCCCTGTCTGAAATCAAGCAATATCTTGGATTGAATAGCCAGAACCGTGCAAAGGTCCTTCCCACAAAAGGTATTCCTCTCGACTCAATCGAAGGTGGCATGAGCGAATTCCAGCAGTGGGTACAAGCAGCCCGCACGGTGAACGAAGACATCAAGATTGCACTCAAAGCTGATGCAAAGACACCTTATAAGACTGTTAAGCGCGTCATGAACGAGTTGCAGGATATGGACGAAAGTCACTACTACATGATCACAAACCTCAAAAAACAGGAGGACGAATAATGGCAAAGCAGAAAGAAAGCAAACAGAAGAAAATAAATGTACGCGTCGACTTTACGCCGATGGTGGACATGCTCATGCTTCTTATCACGTTCTTCATGCTCTGTACAACGCTGAGCAAGCCTCAGACCATGGAATTGACCATGCCAAGTAATGACAAGAACACTCTCGAAGAACAGAAGAACGAAGCCAAGGCTTCTGAATCGGTTACGCTCTACCTCGCACCGGACAACAAGCTGTACTACGGCGAAGGTATTCCCGAATACGACAACCCCAATTGGCTGAAAGAGGCTACATGGGGCAACGCCAAAGACGGTATCCGCGAAGTTCTGCGCAACCACAAGACAGAAGACGGAACTGTTCCTGTAAAGCGAATCGAACTGGCAGTGCGTGAGCTCAAGCAGAAAAGAGCCCAGAGCCCACTTGAATATCCCGATAGTATATTCAACAAGGAACTGAGCAAAATCAAAGGTGGAAATCTCGACGGAGAGAAGATACCTACGCTGACCATCGTAATCAAGCCAACCGATAATGCTTCATACAAGAACATGGTGGACGCTCTCGATGAAATGCAGATATTGAGTATCGGAACTTATGTTATCGACAAAATCAGTGAAGACGACGAGCACCTGCTCAAACTGAAAGGAATCACTCTTTAACCGATAACACTAACAGAAAGTAAAAACTATGGCAAAAATAGATTTATACGATCCCAAGTGGGTGGAGATGGTGTTTGCCGACAAGAACAAAGAGTACGGAGCCTATGCACTTCGTAAAGGAACTTCTTCCCGCAACATCAAATCCATCGTCATCCTGCTCATCGCTGCACTTCTCATTGGTGGATTCCTCGTATACAAGGTACACCAGCAGAAACTCGAAGAAGAGCGCATGGCCTACAATCAGGCCATGGAATTGAAAGCCCTTCAGGAGGCTGCCAAGAAGAAGAAAAAAGAAGAGCCCAAGGTACAACCGAAGGTGGAGCCCAAAAAGGAAATTCCCGAAGTACGCCAGACTCAAAAGTTTACTGCACCTGTCATCAAGAAGGATAACCTCGTAAAAGAGGAAAACCAGGTGAAGCAGATGGAAGACCTCGACAAGAAGGCCGCTGTGGGTAATGTAGACCAGGAGGGTACCCAGAACCGTACGGTTGAAGCTGTAAGAAACGATATCGCGGTGAACACACCTCCACCCGCACCCAAGGAGGAAGTGGCAAACAAAGTCTTCGACGTCGTTGAGGAAATGCCATCCTTCCCCGGTGGTAACGGTGCGCTGATGTCCTACCTCTCGAGCAATGTGAAATATCCTGTTGTTGCTCAGGAGAACGGTGTTCAGGGCCGTGTGCAAATCAGTTTCGTTGTAGAGAAAGACGGTTCCATCTCCGATGTGCGCGTAGCACGCTCGGTAGACCCGTCGCTTGACAAGGAAGCCATGCGCGTGGTTAAGAGCATGCCTCGCTGGAACCCGGGCCGTCAGAACGGACAGAATGTACGCGTGAAGTACACCGTACCCGTATTGTTCCGCTTGCAGTAATAAACAGACATGCCTATATATAAATATATAAAGGTATATACTTCAATGCTGCCGACAAGAACCAACCTGAAGGTAGCAAAGAAGGACTAAACATCTTTCGTCAGGAGCGCATCGTGCGTTTCTGACGAAAGTTTATAAAAACCAAAGACACCCCGTCCCATACAGGTTAATCCCTCATTACCTAACACACAACCAACAATGAACAAGCATTTTGTCATCGCCCTTTTCTGCGCCATCTTCCTGATTGCCGCGGCCGTGAGTTGCGACAACAGTTCGAAGCGCGGCGGACGGACCGACACCCCCACTTCAGGCACCATCTCTTTCGTAGCCGACGAGAGTCTCAGTCCCATCCTCGAAGAGTTGATAGCCCAGTTCGAGTACGAATATCCCCAGGCACACCTCGAGCCGCTCTACATTGACGAGACGGCAGCCATGGACTCCATCAACGAACTGAAGTCGTGCCTGTACATCACCTCCCGTGCCCTGACCGAGCAGGAAGTGGCATTCCTCAAGACCAAGAGGCAGCGCCCGGAAGTCTTCCCCATCGGCTATGACGGCTTGGCATTCATCTCCAACCGCACCAACAACGACACCTGCATCACGGTGAACAACATCAAGCACATCCTCAGCGGCGAGGTAACAAGTTGGAAACAGCTCAATCCATCGTCCGACAAGGGTGACATCGAGGTTGTCTTCGACAACAAGCTGTCTGCCACTCTTCGCTATGTAGTCGACTCCGTCATGGAAGGACGCCAGATAGAAAGCCCCAACATTGTCGCAGCGAAGACCAGCAAGGAAGTGGTCGACTATGTTGACCAGACCCCAAATGCCATCGGTGTCATCGGCAGCAACTGGCTCAACGACCGCCGCGACACCACCAACACGACCTTCCGCAAGAACATCCATGTCATGTCCGTTTCAACAAAGGACACCGCCACATGGGAAAACTCATGGAAGCCCTATCAGGCCTACCTGCTTGACGGGCGCTATCCCTTTGCACGCACCATCTACGCCATCCTCGTAGACCCACAGCGCGGACTACCCTACTCGTTCGCCAACTGGATTTCCAAGCCCAAGGGGCAGCTCATCATCTTCAAGGCAGGACTGCTCCCCTACCGTGGAGACATCACCTACCGCCGCGTAAATGTTAAAAAAGAATAACCCCTGTTTACCATATACATCCCCATCCGTCAATATGGAAAAAGCAACATCGCCATGAAACAGTTCGTTCTCATATTGCTCACATCGTTCCTCCTGCCGCTGACCGCCATGGCACAGTCGACAGAAAAAGCCTACGATGTGGTAGAACAGATGCCGGAATACCCCGGCGGCATACCGGCGCTGATACAGTTTCTTCAGGAGAACCTGCAATATCCCGAATTGGCTATGGCGTCCCGCATTGAGGGACGGGTGCTGGTGGCTTTCATCGTGGAGAAGGATGGCTCCATCTCCGACATACACACCGTACGCTCGGTAGACCCGTCGCTTGACAAGGAAGCCATACGAGTGGTGAGCATCATGCCGAAGTGGGCACCGGGATACATGAACGGGAAGCCTGTACGCGTCAGGTTTACATTGCCCATAAACTTTAAATTACCTACAGAAGAAGAATAGAAAACACAAATAAGAAAGACTACAACTATGAAAGCGATTAAATTTGTTCTTGCGGTAGTGCTGGCAATGGGATTGTCCACACCGCTCTTGGCACAAGAAGCTGCCTACAAAGCAATGCTCAAGTCGGTCGAAACAGCCTTGAAGGCCAACAACGAAGCTGCCTTGAAAGAGTCCATGAAGAACTATACAAAGTCCTTCAAAAAAGACCCTGAGGCAATGGTTGCCCTGGGCAACACGCTCCTTCTGAACAAGCGTTTCGACGAAGCCACAGAAATCGGCAATCAGGTCATCCAGAAATTCAAGACCTATGGCAATGCCTACTGCCTTCTCGGCGATGTTGAGGCCATGAAAGACCAGGGCGGAAACGCAGCCATGTGGTACAACCAGGCCATCACCATGGACCCGCAGAACCCGCAGGGCTACATGTCCTATGCCAATGTATACCGCAAGCGCAGCCCGGAAGATGCTGCCCGTGTGCTCGAACAGCTCAAGAAAGTGCGCCCGGACTATCCCATCGAGGCCGAAGCTGCCCACACCTTCTACGCCGGAGGCCAGTACAAGAAATCCTACGACTACTTCAAGCAGACCAACAAAGCCAACCTCGAGGACTGGCGCCTGGCAGAATATGCCGTATCGGCCTACATGAGCGAGGACAAGGCTCGTGCACTGGAAGTGGCAGAATACGGTATTTCAAAGTTCCCGAAGAATGTCACCTTCAAGCGCATCGCTCTCTGGGCTGCCACCGACACCTATAAGTATGCCGAGGCACTGGCTCACGCCGAAGCCGTCATGGCCGACACTGCCAAGAAGAGTGCACGCGACTATGTCTACTACGGCAATGCTCTCAAGGGCAACAAGCAGTTTGAGAAAGCCATCGAGCAGTATCAGAAGGCGCTCGCACAGGACAACAAGGACTTCAAACCGCTGCAGTACATCTCCGATGTCTACACCGAGATGGGACTCGAAGACAAGGCTCTCGAATACAGCGAGCAGTACATGAACAACAGCACCAGCACCACTCCGTCCGACTATGCCAAGCTGGCCGGCATCTATATCCAGAAAGTCGGCAAGGGGGAGGCACCTGAAGCCAACTTCGCCAAGGCGCTGTCCATCTTCGAGAACATGGGCAAGAAATATCCGTCCATCGGCTACTACGCCAACCTGCTGGCTGCCAACGGCGCCTTCCAGACCGAACGCGACGAGGTGGCATTGAACTACTACCACAAGGTCATCAGCGAACTGGAAGCCAAGCAGTGCGACAACGATGAACTCGGAGCCCTCAAGACTGCCTATAAGAATGCCGGCTACATCTTCTGGAGCGCCAAGAACGACCTTGAAAAGGCCTATCCCTACTTCCAGAAACTCCTGAAACTCGACCCGGAGAACTCACTGGCCAAGCAAGCCGTTGAAGCAAAGGAAGAACTCGACCAGATGGGAGCAGAACAACCAACTGAGTAATCCAATTCTCATACACGAACAAAAAAAAGAGGATGTGTCTATTTTGACACATCCTCTTTTTTTTGTTCAACAGAAAGCCATTTTATATCAGCAGACCAACATCCGCGATTCGTTCGTTTGCTATTCTTATATACTCTTCAGAAATATCATAGCCAATAAATCTCCGTTTGTTCTTTAATGCGGCTACCGCTGTGGTTCCGCTTCCCATAAAAGGATCAAGAATAATATCGTTTTCAAAACTATAAAGATTGATCAGCCGATGGGGCAATTCTTCTGGGAAAGGCGCGGGATGTCTTACCCGCTTGGCACTTTCTGTATTCATTTTCCAAATACTTTTTGTCCATTCCAAGAAGTCTTCTTTTCTTATTGTGTCGATGCCTTTCTTGCGTTTGTAATTACCTTTGCTGAAAATTAAAATGTATTCATGAACATCTCTTAAGCAGGGATTGGCTGCGCTTTGCCAACTACCCCAAGCACAAGAGCCACCCGACGATGCCGATTTATCCCAGATTATTTGTCCCCGATAATTAAAACCGATTTGACCCATTAGGATTCCGACATAGTCCGTTAAGGAAATATATGGCTTTCTTCCAAGATTTGCCACATTTACACAGGCGCGTCCACCGTTGACCAGAACACGATATGTTTCCCGCATCACATGCTCCAACATTTTGAGATATTCTGCTAATGTCAGGTTTTTATCGTATTCCTTTGTTACATTATACGGTGGAGAGGTTATCATTAGATGGACTGAACTGTCTGGCAATTCAATCATGCTCTCCGAAGTATGTGCAAATATTTTATTCAGATGTCCAGCCTTAATAGCATTTTCACTTGTATCGGAAACTTCAGTTAAGTTTATCCCTTTATACAGATTTGAGCTGTAAAACTTTTCTGAATTATGCCCAACCCTTGCCGATACGCCAAATGATGAAGTTTCTGTTCCCTTTTTCATAGTTGAAGCATTTCAATAAAGCGTTGCCCTTTTAATTCATCAGTAGTCTCAGCATTGGCAAGAGATATGATTCTGCCCAAATCTTTATTACTCATCATGGAACTGAAATAGTTCATCTTTGAATTGAGCAACCGGCTGATATACTTTTCTATCTGAGCTGGAGAATCAAAAGTTTCAAAACCATTTTCAGGCGTTTTACGAACGAAGTCATGATTCGTAGGATTGGGATACAAAGAGATGAATTTCTGAATAACTCCGCTTTTTCTCAAACAATCAACCTTCTTGACATAACTGCTCGTAATCGGCGAGTTGCCCAGTATGATGATGGGGATATGCTTACCCTTGGAACTATCAACCCGGAGATTAATGGATTTGCCGATAGCTTTTAACATACTATCTGAGCGAAGAAGTGAGGGATTCCCTTTATGCGTTGTGTAATCTCCACAAAATTCAAAATCAGCATTATCGTTGAAGAGATAGTTATTAACTATCCCCATCTTGATTTCGAAAATGACTTTAATATTTTCTGGGCGTTGCACGGTATCAGCAGAAGTACAGAAGGCCAAATCGGCAGCACTTTGCCGCGATAATCCTATTTCTTCGCAAACAACGCTATTCACAGCATAAAGATTATTTTGACGGGCTATACCCGCCAACAATTCTTTGCACCATTTCTCTGTCTTTAGCCCAATAAGGGCATTCCTTGAGTTCGGTACATTCACTCTTGTGTCATCACCTTTAGGTTGAAAAGCATAAAAGCGTTCATGAACCCGCATCATCAAGTTTTCAATGCTAGAAAACCTGATGGCATCATTGAAGAAATCCAGTTCATCTTGTATTGACCACATGCGCATATAGATTAAGACCGTATGCTTATCAATCGGAGAGGTGGCCTACAACACACAAAAAGCATGGACTTTTCCTATCCATGCTCTGAGGTTGTAGGAGACCCACCAAAACCGGACAAGTCAGGCCCATGCCATATAGCACAGGCGCCTGCGACTTATTCTTCGGTTTGGTTTTTTTGAAACTTCCTACATTTCAGAGCAATCCGAATAACAGCAAACGCTTGTTAATTATCAACGAAAATGCACCGTACGGCACGCTTGTCATCCAATGCAGGGACAAAGATACGGAAAAACAAGGGTAAACAAAAGAAAATCTATGCGGTTTTTTCTTTCTCATTTTGCGAGAAAGACTTTTCACGGTATCATTCATAACTCTCCCGATCTTGCTTTACCCGTATAAGCACCGTAGCGAGCAAAGGGAGGAGTTCTCATCCCCGTCCAGCCGTTTTTTGGCATTCCACAAGCAGTTGATTTACAACGGATTGCATCTGAGCCTCAAATACACATTGATTGGGCCTCAAACAGCGGCCATTTGAGCCTCAATCGCGCGGCGAAAGAGCCTCAAACGGAAAACGGGCGCAAACGAAAGAAAAAACAACGGGAGGATAATGGATTGCACGGAATTATTTCCTACCTTTGCGGTAGCAGACAAAGAAAATACTACTAAAATAAGCGTTCCATGAAAAAGAACTTTCTTCTGCCCGTGCTCTTCCTCGCATGCGTAGCCGGGTCACTTCGTGCCGGCAATCCACCGGGACTTCCATCCACGGCAATGCAGTCCGATCGGTCCGAAAGGCTGGAACTCTACATCAATGTGGATGAATCCGGCGTGGACGAATATCCTGCCACCATCTCCGTCTATACCAAGGACATCCGTTCGGGAAAGATTACCTATATTCTTACCTCCAACCCACGGGCTGACATTGGCTGGCAACAGATGAAAGGGACGAAAAACGCCATTGAGGTAACCAGCAACGACATCCCAGCCATAGAGAAGGCAGTGTTCCTGCCCGGCTGCGACAATCTCATCCTGATAGAAGGATGCCCCGACGCCCGTAACATCTACACCTATGTCATTGACACCGACAAGCAAAAGGTGCTCCGCTTTCCCACCACTGAAGGCCTCCTCTACTTCGAACCTGATGAGCGCCTTATCCATCTCTCCTCCTATCGCTACCGTGCTGAAGGCGGCCGCTACTCCGTTGACATGGCATACACCTACGAAGGCATCTTCGTAAACGAAGCTGAGATGGAAATGGAAGAGTAAAGAATTACAAACAGAATAACCCCACAAAACATCATCACATGAAACACCGAATCATCCTATTAGCATCATTGCTCCTGATCACCCTGGGCGTATGCGCCAAAAAAGTGAGACTTACCATCGACGGCACCACATCGCCCTCGCAGACCACCCTCTACCTTATCGTCAACGAGGACACCGCCCATGCCATACGCGTACCCATTGTGGATGCCAAGTTCTCCGTACAAGTAAAGGTCGATGCCAACGCCATCATCCGCTTGCACGACTGGAAGCAATGGCCCGAGCGCAGCGTCTTCGTGCTCATCCCCGACAGCCGCCACATCACCATCAACACCTGGAACGGCGACATCCAGGGCTCGCCCATGTCGCAGCGTATGCGCGCAGCCATCGATGCCGTGAACAAAGCAAGCCCCGAAGGATTCCATATCGATGTCTTTTCCGAAGACCCCGAAGAATGGGCACGAGCCCGAGAAATAGGACGCAGTATGCGTGAACAGATGGAACTGGAACAGCGTGAGGTCATCAGGACTATGATTATGGACAATCAGGACAACCTCATCCCGGCATGGCTGGTCTACTGCCATCCCAGGCTTGTGGAGGACTGGATTCCATTTCTCTTGAAAACCAACCCCAGATGGGCAAAGCATCCCATCATGGAGAAAGTAAAACTACCTTATTCCTTTAAATAAATAACCAACAACCCCGCGGCAATCTGCCACGGGGTTGTTGGTTGTAATCTCTTAGGGTACTAATAATATATCTCTAATTGTTTTTGATACCTTATCAAAAGTAAAATCAAATAATAGTCCATCACATGGTATTTGATATGCAGGTTTTCCCCCATATGGATAGTGGGAAGGTATGTATTTTTCATTTACTGCTTTACTGAAATCCATCAGTATATACTTTTTGTCGTCTGTAGAGAAGCCCAAGAACAAAGATGCTGAATTGCAAAGACCTTGATACTTGCCATCCCTCAAGTCGATGCAGCCATATCTGGACCAATAGGAGCCATAGTCTGTCATTATCTCCAATTTCCTTTCCACTGCCCCCTCACAACTGACAATGGTATCACTGGAAGAACTAACCCTGCTGTTGGCAAGAATGGCACGATTGCTGTCCGCTCCGGCCTTCCTTATGCGCAAGCCGTTAATGTTTAGCCCCTCACAAACATAATCCTCAAACAGCCAGGATGCGACTAAATCCTGGGCGTATTCCAAGGGTGTGCGCCTGTCGCGATGATGACTGCATGTTGTCAGGTTATAATAAACTCCCGGAAACGATGCTTTCAGTTCATCCAATTTACCCTCAAGGATTAAAATGTTCGCTTCAGAATAGTTGTGTTCCTTTGCCACGGCTACAAGTGACCTGCCAAAGAAATCCGGTAATTTAGAAAACGCGCCCATGTGTCTTCAAGATGTTCGATATTGTTGTTAAGAATCAAAACAATTCCGTCTGTATATATTCGGTTGAAGTTCCTCTCTTCCCAAGCAGTTCTTCTTGGGTTAATTCCCTGTCATATTTATCAAGATACCCTTTTACGGACTCTTTTATTGCCAACGAGAGGAATGTCGGTACGGCATTGCCTATCTGCAGGTTTCTCTCCGAACGCGACCCATAGAACACATAGTCGTCGGGAAATCCTTGCAGTCGGGCACCCTCCCGTGTGGACAGGGGGCGCGGCTGCCTTGGGTGAATGCATCTGGAAGACGACACGCATCCTAAATTCCGAGTAATTGTCGTGCTTGGCTTGTTCCACCACAACCGGCAGTAAGTATTGGCAAACCCGCTTTTAGGGCGTAGGCTCTCTTCCACATCATTTGGAGAACCACCGTCGGGCAAAGCTTCCATCAGTCTCACAAGATGTTCACCGTTCTTGGGAACATTGTGGTCGCGTAGCTCATCCCGGCAATTCCTACGCATCAGTTCCTGATATTCGTTTTGAGGCGGAACAGTATATTCCAAGGCCTCACTTCCATTTTTCAATTCAGGCAAATCACCTATTGCTTCCCCCAAGGTGACATACGGTTTCAATCCTGCAATCCTGCCGTTCTCTGGGTTGTAGTGTGTAGGAGCAGGATAACGGAATTGCCCTCCAAGGAGCGTTCCCGCAAGAATGACCCGTTCCCGAATCTGAGGCGCGCCGTAGTCGGCGGCATTTAAAATCTTGGTATTGACATCGTAGCCCAATGAACGAAAAAGGGAAACAATAGTCTTGATAAGGTCACCACCGCTCATAGACAAAAGACCTTTGACATTTTCAAAGACAAAAACCTTCGGCCGCAGTTCGGAAAGCATGCGAAAATACTCCTGGAACAGTTTCCCACGAGGGTCGTCTATCAGTCTTTTCCCCACGGTGGAATAGGCCTGGCATGGCGGACCGCCTATGACGACATCAATATCTCCTTTGCCCAGCCCCAAATCCCGTGTAATATCATTTACGGAAAAATCCTTTATATCCATATTATACATTCTTACCGACGGGTGATTCAGGGAATAGGCCGTTGCCATCGGTTTCAGGATTTCATTTGCCGCGACTACCTCAAAATCCTCATCATGGGCAAAACCAAAGGAAAGGCCACCCACTCCAGCAAATAAATCTATAACTTTATATGGCATATATTGGGAAAGAATGCAGGGACAAAGATACGAAAAACGAGCGCAATAAAAGCAAAATCAAAAGATTTTTAATCTTTATTGCCGGGTTTCAAGGATAAGCCCAAACGGGCAAACCACCTCATTCTGAAGAAGAAAGAATAGCATGACCCTGTCTTGGGGGAAACACACGGATAACAAGCAATTCGTATGCCTGACAGCTGTTTGGCATTTTTTTACGAAAGAAATCTGGAAGAATATGCAAGTGATTGATTTAAGTCAAAAATGCAGCATAAAGTTTATTCTTTTCGAAATATTTTCCAACCGTTTTCTCATAGATTTATACTTTTGTAAACGAAAAACTATCAAGCTTTAAGGGTTTACATCAATTCACTTACACTCCAGAGGATGTATTTTGTATTGATTTTTGTCTTCTTCGCGGCTTCATGGTCTTCAATAGGTAAACAACAATATTAAATAGGTATTAGTATGAAAAACTTGGTAATAAGAATTGTTGCCATGCTTGTTGCGTTCCTGCTTTCGGTAGTGGGTTATGCGCAGACAAGCATCGGCGGCACAGGGACAACCGGCAAGTTGTCGGTTACCACCCAGATGTTTCTCGACGAGCTGAGCGCTCCTGCGTCAGACAACACCACTTTGGCCAACGAGAAACGGCTCGGGCTGAAACGCACGAAGCCACAACCGACAAGACCCGGAAAGAACTTCGGTCGCATCTACGCCGCTCCCGACACCATCAATGGCGTGGCCTACATATCGGCCTTCATCCGTCTGTCCGACAACAGCGACCTGTCCGACCTGGAAGCCCTGGGCGTGAAGGTACAGTGCAAGTTCCAGAAGGGACTTGTCACCACGCTGATTCCCGTTGACAAGATCCAACAGGTGTCGCAGATTGCCAATGTACGCCGCGTGAATGTGGCTACGCTCAAGTCGGCCTATACCGACAACGCCCGTGAGAAGACCAATGTCGACGACATTCTCATCCATTCCACCGATGCCATCACCGCCGGACTTCCGAAGAAGTACGACGGCAAGGGCGTGGTGATGGGCGTTATCGACACCGGCATCGACTTCCAGCACATTGCCTTCAAGGACAAGGACGGGAACTCACGCATCAAGGGAGCCTACATCTACGATGGTTCCACAGCCACTGAATACACCTCCAGCAACATCGGAAGCGCCACCACCGACGACACCTCCGGCGACCACGGTACGCACACCTGCTCCACAGCGGGCGGCTCAAGCGTCATCATCAACGGCTCAAGTGTGACCGTTACCGACGACCATTCGGCAGCCACCTACGGCGGTATGGCACCAGGTTCCGACCTCTTTCTCTGCGGTGTTAACAGCCTTTCCGACACCTATCTGGCCAATTCCTTCCAGAAGATTATCGAATATGCCGGCGACCGTCCCGTGGTTGTCAGCAACAGTTGGGGTTCGCACTTCGGTCCGCACGACGGAACGGGCGACTATGCCGACATCTGCAACCAGTACTTCGGCGGCAGCAATACCAACCGCATCTGTCTCTTTGCCTCCTCCAACGATGCCGGCAAGCCGATTGACGGTGAGGGTGGCGGCTATCACTTAAAAGGAACGGCCACCAGCAGCAACCCTGTCGGATCCATTCTCCGCTCCCACACCTACAGCAACACCGATGCCGGCTACTTCTATCAGGGCATCATAGCCAATGCGTGGTCGCGCTCGACAAGCCTCGACGGCATGGCCGTGAAAATCTATGTGCTCGACTCCAGCACCGGAGAAGTGAAGACATCCGTCACCAAGACCTCCTATGGCACCGTGACAGGACTTTCCACCTACTACAGCGGAACGCTCTATGTCTACTTCGACCAGGTGGAAGGCAGCAAAAAGCGAGGCCCTCTTGCCTCGCTTTGCTTTGAACCTGTTCAACCTGCGGAGAGAACAGGATTCGAACCTGCGAACCAGTTTTGCCGGTTACACGCTTTCCAGGCGTGCCTCTTCAACCACTCGAGCACCTCTCCTTAAAATATCGTTGCAAAAGTAATGCTTTCCGTCGAATTGCACAAATAGTTGACGCTTATTTTTTTCTTGCCACCCATTCGCAGGTGTCGCAGCAGATGGTTAACATGCCATCGGAAAGTGAAGGGATTAAAAATGTTGGGAGTCAAAAGTGCATTCGGACAAATATCCGGGTCTGTTGAAATCTTTTTAAGCCACTGTTGCACAGTTGGTTAAGCGTTTCTGCGCACGAACGGGCGGTGTGCGGTTTCCGTCTGGGCCCCAAATGCGTTCCGTTTTGGCCCCAAACGGACGATGAAAGAGCCCCAAACACGGTGCGTTTGGGGCTCTTTTGCAAAACAGATGTCCGACACGCCGTTTCAGGAGGCCTGCCGAGGTACTTTCAGTGCTGTTTTTTCACATGTTCGAGAAACTCCTCGTAGTCGCGTATATAATCGTCCTCGTCGAACGGTTCGGAGGCCAGCACCATGCAGACGGCGCCCGATGAGAAGTCGTCGAGCGTGCGCCAGGTATTGGTATCGACCAGAAGTCCCTGGTAGGGGTGGTTCATCAGGTAGGTGCGTTGCCGGCTGCCGTCGCTGAGTGTGACTTGGAACGAACCGCTTAGGGCCACGATGAGTTCCTTGCAGCACTTGTGTGCATGTCCTCCGCGGCTTTCTCCTGCGGGAACATCGTAGACCCAGTAGGCACGCTGGATGGCAAAGGGAATTCCGGTACCTCCCTCCACCACCGTGAGGTTGCCCCGGGGATCGACAATTTTCTGCAGCCGGATGGTATTTTCGGGTAACATAGTCATTCTTTTTGGTTGTATAAGGCCTGCTGCATGAGTTGCCATTCGGGTGTGATGGCCAGCCGGTGCAGGAGGCTGTCGATGTGTTCCATACAGGCTTCGGGTACCTCACTGCGCTCTTTCGCCATTGTGCCGAGCGACTCTTGGGCGTGGCCGAAGATGCCGAAGTAGCGGCACAGCAGCCGTTCATCGTCCACCGACAGCAGGTGCAGCAGGTGTTCGCAGTAGTGCTGCATCGTGTGCGAGACGCTGTCGGGGCTGTAGCGCAGCTGGAGCAGGAACTGCTGGAAGTCCTTCGTGATTGCTTCCATCTACCTGTTGCCGTACATCTGTTCGTAGTACTTCTGGTAATCGCCGCTCGTGACATCGGCAATCCAGTCCTGGTTCTCCAGGTTCCAACGGATGGTCTTCACTATTCCGTCGGCAAACTTGGTCTCGGGAAGCCATCCGAGTTCGGTCGAAATCTTGGTCGGATCGATGGCATAGCGGAGGTCATGTCCCAGCCGGTCGGTCACGAAAGTGATGAGGCGGTCGTCAATCCAGTCAATACGGATATTCCCGTCGGCATCCAGTTCCTTTTTGTGCAGGACGCTGCGCAATGCGGGCTCCTCCTCCATCAGCCGGCGAATGGTACGGATGGTCAGCCGGACAATGTCGATGTTCTTCATCTCGTTGTGGCCGCCCACATTATATACCTCGCCTTCCCGTCCCTTATGCACCACGAGATCGATGGCCTTGCAGTGGTCTTCCACATAGAGCCAGTCGCGCACATTCTCGCCCTTGCCGTACACCGGCAGCGGCTTTCCCGAAAGGATGTTGTTGATGATGAGCGGAATGAGCTTCTCGGGGAAGTGGTACGGACCGTAGTTGTTGCTGCATCGGGTGATGGACACGGGCATGTGGTAGGTGTCGCGGTAGGCCATGACAATCATGTCGGCCGATGTTTTCGACGCCGAATAGGGGCTGTGGGGGCACAGCGGCGTGGCTTCGGTGAAGAATCCGGACTCTCCGAGCGAGCCGTACACCTCGTCGGTGCTCACCTGATGGTAGCGTTTCCCGGGCTTCCAGAGGGGATAACCGTCGGCACCCTTGCCTGTTACCCACGCACGGCGGGCGGCATCCAGGATGTTCTGCGTGCCAAGAATATTCACGGAGAGGAACAGTTGCGGATCGTCAATGGAGCGGTCGACATGGCTCTCAGCGGCAAAATTCACCACGAAGTCGATGTCATGGTCGGCAAACAGACCGTCCACGAGTGCCCGGTCGCGAATATCGCCACGGACAAAGACACACCGCTGCCCGTCGATATCGTCCTTGATGGTGCCGAGGTTGCCGGCATAGGTCAGCGCATCGAGCACCACAACGCGGATGTCTTCATGGGCATACTTGTCGTGGAGCAGGTATTTCACAAAGTTTGCACCGATGAATCCGGCACCGCCTGTAACAAGATAGGTTTTCATAATCGTATCATTTGTTTTGTTTGTTTCCTATATCAATAACTTCACAATCAGTGAATTTATTGCCTTCTATGGTCAATCTTACCAGCGTGCGCTGCAGTTGCCATCCGTGATAGCCAGCCGCACCCGGGTTGATGCAGAGCATGTTGAGTGCCCTGTCGTACTTTATCTTGAGTATGTGGGAGTGCCCGCAGACAAAGAGTTGGGGCGGGTTCTGCCGGAGCATCAGCCTGACAGAAGGGTCGTACTTGCCCGGATAGCCGCCGATGTGCTTCAGCAGCACCTCCACTTCCTCGCACCTGAAACGCACCACCTCACCATATATGCGGCGGATGTCTGCCCCGTCTATGTTGCCGGCCACCACTCGTGTCAGCCGGAAGGCCTGCAACTGGTCAATAACCGCCATGTCGCCCACATCGCCGGCATGCCATATCTCATCGCACGGCTCGAAGTAGTCGAACACCTTCGGGTCGAGATAACTGTGAGTGTCGCTCAAAATGCCTATGCGTTTCATCCTCTTGTGGTCTTATGCTGTCACTGTTCCATCTTGTCACGGACGAAGCTGGCAATCAGTTCCGCCGTTTTCTCAATGCCCAACACCGACGAATCGACGCAGAGATCGTAACTCTCGGCAGCCCCCCACCGCTTGCCTGTGTAGAAATTGTAGTACTCCATGCGGCGGTTTTCCTTCGCCGAGAGTATTTTCCGGGCCTTCCGCTCATCGCAGCCGTGGCGTTCCATCACCCGTTCGAGGCGCTTCTGCAACGGAGAGGTGACGAACACATTGACCACATTGGGGCTGTCGCGAAGAATGTAGTCGGCACACCGGCCCACAAACACGCAGTTTCCTTCCTTGGCCGCCTTGCGGATGGCATCGCTCTGCAACTGAAACAACGACTCTTCCTGCCCGGGATTGCGCACGGTCATCACCGTAGTACGGAGCGGAAACAGGGTTGCCCCGATGGCAGTAAAGAAACTTTTGTGCTCGTCGTTCTGCTTAAACATCTGCTCACTGTAGCCACTCTCCCGTGCAGCCAGGTTCAAGATCTCGCTGTCGTAGAGCTTGGCGTCGAACATTTTTGCCAGCAACTGGGCTATTTTTCCGCCTCCGCTGCCAAACTGACGGCCTATGATGATAATCAAGGGTGACTGGTTCATATCTCAAGGGGTATTTAACTGTTTTCTGAATTTACGCATGTAGGCCGCCATGAGGATGAAAGCCACGACGGCAGCGGTAAGGTCTGATGCCGGCAGCGAGGCCCACACGCCGTTCAGTCCATAGAAGCGGGGCAATACCATCAGCATGGGCAGGAGGAAAAGGAGCTGCCGCGAGAGCGAGAGAAAGATGCTGACTTTCACCTTTCCAATGCATTGGAAGAAGTTGGTGACCACCATCTGGAATCCGATGATGGGGAAGACGGCCATGTTGATGCGTATACCGTCGATGCCGAGGCGTATCAGTTCTTCGTCGGTTGTGAAGATTCTGGCACAGAAGCGCGGTGCAAACATGGCGATGCTCCAGCCAATGAGCATGATGACCGTGGCCGAAACGATGGCCAGATTGAGCACCCGGAGCATTCGGTTATAGTTGCGGGCACCGTAGTTATAGCCAGCAATGGGTTGCATGCCCTGGTTCAGTCCCACCACGAACATGACGAAAATCATGCCTATGCTGTTGGAAATGCTGTAGGCACCGACTGCCATGTCGCCGCCGTAACGCACAAACTGGTTGTTCATGAAGATGACAACCACGCAGGCACAGGCATTCATCAGGAACGGGGAGATGCCTATGCTGACGATGAGCTTGACCAGGTAGCGCTTCAGCCGGAGAGCGCTTCGGCGCAGATGGAGCAGTTGTCGCCGGTCGGAGAATATCCAGAGCTGCCACGACATGGCCATGGTCTGCGAGAGGATGGTGGCAAACGCTGCTCCGCGGATGCCCCATTTCCACCACCAGATGAACACCACATCGAGCAGGATGTTCATCGCTACGGTGAAGAGCGTGGCTGCCATGGCGTGCCGGGGCTTGCTGGCTGCACGCAGGACGGCATTCATTCCAAAGTACATGTGGGTCACGACATTGCCTGCCAGGATTACTTCCATGAACTCGCGGGCGTAAGGCAGGGTCTGTTCGCTGGCTCCGAAGAAGCGGAGTATGGGGTCGATGAATACGAGGCAGACCACGGCAAGTCCCACACCCAGGAGTATGTTCAGCGTGAAGGTGTTGCCCAGGAGGCGCTGTGCGGTCTCATAGTCCTTCTGCCCGAGTTTCACGCTGATGGCGGTGGAGGCTCCCACGCCCACGGCAGCCCCGAAGGCACCGCTCAGGTTCATGAAGGGGAAGGTGATGCCCAGCCCCGCAATGGCGTCGGGTCCCACCACCTGGCCGATGAAGGCACGGTCGATGATGTTGTAAAGCGACGACGCCACCATGGCAATCATGGCCGGGAGGGCATACTCGAACAAGAGTCTTCCCACCGGACGGGTTCCCAACTCAAGCGTGGCTTTCTTGTTGTCCATACCTTGCAAAGGTAAGCAAACCTTTTCACTGTGCGAAACAAACGCTGCATTTTCTGTGTTTGCATCCACCACATGCCCTGCAGAAAAAAATGTTTTGCCCGATTGGGAGCTGTCAAGAATTAAATTCGTACATTTGTTGGGCAATCAATACAGAGCATGGAACAGCACCGCACGCTATATGAACTGAACCAACTTGTACGCGATGCAGTTGAGATGAGCCTCGACGAAGCCTACTGGGTGGAGGCCGAACTGCAGGATGTCCGCATTTCGGGAGGTCACTGCTTCATGGTGCTTGTGGAGAAGTCGCCCGACGGTTCCACTCCCATTGCCCGCGCCGAAGCCGTTTGCTGGAGCCGCACATGGGCCGTGTTGCAGCGGCACTTCGAGCGTGTGGCCGGCCAGCCGTTTGCCAGCGGCATCAAGGTATTGCTCCAGGTGGTTGCCAGTTTCCACGAAGCACACGGCTTCAAGTGGGTGGTCAACGATGTGAACCCCACCTTCACGCTGGGCGACATGCTGCTGCGGCGCCGGCAAATCGTGGAAAAACTGAAGGCGAACGGCATCTACGACCTTCAGCACGGGCTCTCGCTGCCTGCCAACTGCCAGCGCATTGCCGTCGTTTCGAACGAAGGGGCGGCGGGGTTCGGCGATTTCTGCAACCAACTGGAGCACAACACCTACGGGCTGGCCTTCCGCCTGCGCCTCTACCCTGCCACGATGCAGGGCGAAATGGTGGAGCAGTCGATTGTCAATGCGCTGAACCAAATCTATCAGGACATTGAGGATGCTGACTGCGTGGTCATCATCCGCGGTGGCGGTGCCACTTCCGACATGAGCGGCTTCGACACTTACACGCTGGCAGAGAACATTGCCAACTTCCCCCTTCCCGTCATCACGGGCATCGGCCACCAGCGCGACGAGAGCATCGTGGACCTGGTTGCCTTCCAGAGTGCCAAGACTCCCACGGCCGTCGCTGCCCTGCTCGTGGAACACCAGCTGAGCCAATTGCAGATGCTCGGCCAGCTGTCGCAGCGCATGCAGATGGCAGCCGCCGAACGGTTGAACTGTGCCAAGGAACATGTGGTGCGGCTTTCGAATGCCATCAACTCACTGCTGGCACTCGTCACCACCCGGCAGGCAGCACGGCTGGACCAGATAGGCCGCGGGATGCAGGCCTGCGTGGAGCAGCGGTTGCTGAAGGAAAGCCATCGGCTGGAACTGATCCGGAACCGACTGGAACTGTCCGATCCTGCCAGACTGCTGCAAAAGGGCTACTCCTACACCCTGAAGGAGGGCAAGATGGTGAAGTCGGCAGCGCAACTGCAACCCGGCGACGACATAGAAACCCATCTGGCTGAGGGCAGTTTCCATGCAACCGTCACTTCGATTGACAATAAACAATAGACAATAACCAATAACCATTCAGTAATAAGCGATAATAACAACCATGAAATACGAAGAATCCATCAAGGAACTGGAAACGCTGGTGCGGCAGATTGAGCAGAACGAGCTGGACATTGACTCGCTGGCCAAGAACATCAAGAAGGCAAAGGTCCTGCTGGCGCAATGCCACGACCAACTGACCAAGATTAAACAGGAAGTGGAAGAGCAGCTGGACAGCCAGCCGTAGCCGTCGAGCGCATCAGTCGGTTAGTAAAAGAACAGGACAAATATCCGGGCGTTTTTGAGATGATTTCAAAGGAAAACGCCGCCGGATGTTAACGGTTTTTCACGCATTTTAACCAAAATCGGCCTTCGGAAGCCTAAGTTTCGCCCTCCGAAAGTCCAGGTCTTGTGTGCCAACACCCAGGCAGTTGCAATGCAAAACCTAGGCAGTTGGAAAACAGGAGCCTGAAAATCGGAAGAAAAAAGCCCGTAAGTTGCTGGCTGTCAGCAGGACTTCCGAATACGGGCATTTCTCCGCTTGGGTGGCACCGGATCCCACCGGCTGTTTTTTAACACGGCAGAAATGTTAACAAAACGGGATTTTAGTAAAAAGTCTTGACAGTATAAAGATAATCAGGCGGGAGGTTATTAGGTGGAATGTAAAAAAATGAAAGCATAAAAAAAGAGTTTTCATTTGGCGGTTCAAGGAAATAAAAGTATATTTGTAAGGAAAACACAACACATCCGTTATTAACCTATCAAAGGAGAGCAGTTTTATGACAAAGAACCTGGATTGGTCAAGCCTGACATTCGACTACCGTAAGACCGACTACAATGTTCGTTGCTACTACCGCGACGGCCATTGGGGAGCGGTGGAAGTCTCCACCGACGAGTACATACAGATGCACATGGCCGCCACTTGCCTGCACTATGGGCAGGAGGCGTTCGAAGGCATGAAGGCATTCCGCTGTCCCGACGGCAAGGTCAGGGCATTCCGGATAACCGAAAACGCTGCTCGCCTGCAGGAAACCTGCCGCGGCATCATGATGCCCGAGGTGCCCACAGAACTCTTCGTGGACATGGTGAAGCAGGTGGTACGGTTGAACGAAGACTACATCCCCCCCTACGAGAGCGGTGCCTCGCTGTATATCCGTCCGCTCATGGTGGGCATATCGAAGCAGGTTGGCGTCCGCCCGGCGAAAGAGTTTCTCTTCCTCATCCTGGTAACGCCCGTCGGACCTTATTTCAAGGGGGGGTTCAAGGCCAATCCCTATGTCATCATCCGCAACTACGACCGTGCCGCTCCGCTCGGAACAGGGCGCTTCAAGGTGGGCGGCAACTACGCTGCCAGCCTGAAGGCAAACCACATTGCGCATGAGAACGGCTACGCCTGCGAGTTCTACCTTGACGCAAAGGAAAAGAAATACATGGACGAATGCGGTGCCGCCAACTTCTTCGGCATCAAGGAAGGCACCTATATCACACCGCAGTCCACCTCCATTCTGCCCAGCGTGACCAACAAGTCGCTCATGCAGCTGGCCCGCGACCTGGGCATGAAGGTGGAACAGCGGCCTATACCGGAGGAAGAACTCAGCACCTTTGAGGAGGCGGGTGCCTGCGGAACGGCTGCCGTAATCAGTCCCATCTCCTACATCGACGACATGGAAACAGGCCGCCGCTACGCTTTTGGCGACGAGCCAGGCCCCGTGTCGAAACAACTCTACACCAAGCTGCGCAACATCCAGTATGGCATCGAGCCCGACACACATGGATGGAACACCATCATCATAGAATAGGTGGAAAGTGGAAGGAGGAAGGTAGAAGGAGAAATGAGGAAAAGAGCGAGGGGGATTTGCCTGGAAAGCAAATCCCCCTCGCCGTAAATTGTATGTATTGAAGACACCTGTGCCGTCCGTCAGATTTCCAGTCGGGGATATTTCTCCTTCAACAAGGCAATCTTTGCCTGCAGCACAGCCTGAAAGTCGCGGTGCTCCTGGCTCTCGGGATGGAAAGGACGGTGGGCCAGTGCTTCCTTCACGGGCTGCCAGTCGGCAAGGAAACGACGGGTCTCGTCGCTGAAAAAGGCCTGTCCGAACTGCTGCCAGATGAATTCCACGGCCTGTTCGGAAGGATGTATCATGTCGGCAGCATAGAAACGGTAGTCGCGCAACTGGTCCATGAGCAGTTCGTAGGCAGGAAAATAGACCACACGAGCGGGATAGCGTCTCGCCACCTGGTCGGCAGCCAACAACAGGGTGGCCTTGGAAAGCTGGCTGCCATGGTAGCCGTATTTGCGGTAGCGGATGGGACTGACGGTGAGAACAACGACGGCTTCGTCATTGAGTAGCGCCACGCGGTCGACGGCACGCGTCAGCCAGTCGGCACACTCTTCCACGCTGAGGCTCCGTTCGGTGAAGAGCCGTTGCGGGCGTTTCTGGCAGTTGTCCACAATTTGCCCCGTGCTGTTTTCAATGTACACGCGGTTCGTCCCCAAGGTAATGACCACCCATTTCGGGGCCGGCCCCTGATAGCGTTCGAGCGCATGCCAAACCGATGCCGGATTGTACATCACGCCGTCGGGATTGACCGCCACGGGGAACTTCTCCTCGGCAAAGCGCTGTCCCATGCGCTGGGCAAAGCAGGAGCCTACGAAGAGCATCCGGTCGAAGGGTGCTATCCGCAAATCGGTTTGGGGAAGGTCTACAACAGTCTGGAATTCCATAATATGCAGCGTTTCTATCCGTTATCAAAACTTAGTTTCATGTCGAAGAAGCGGGCAGTGGCATTGATGGCGTTGTCGGTGAGCAGGGTACGGATGCGCCGTGCTGCCTCCAGGTCCTTCGCCATCATGTAGAGGAAGCCTCCACCGCCGGCACCGGGCAGTTTGTAGCCGTAGCACAGGTCGTCGATGTGTGCTGTCAGTCGAGCCACCGCCGCAGGATTGGTGCCGCTGTCGAGCTGCTGGTTCTGCTGCCAGGTAGTACGCATGAGCCGTCCAACCTGTGCATAGTCGGCAGCCGAGATGGCATTACCCATGTCCGCAGCGTGCTCCTTCATCTGCCGCAACAGCGCCAACTGATGGTGCTCGTTGAGGAACATGCGGTGCACAATCTCTGCCAGGATGGTCTTTGCCGTGCGCTGGATGCCCGTGAAATAGAGCAGATGCAAGGGGGCATAGTCAGGATGTGTGTAGATGGTGTCAGGCAGTTCGGTCACCAAGGGCAACTGTTGGAATCCCACAGGGGTCTCCAGCAGTTTCACGCCCCCGAACAATCCGCCGAACTGGTCTTGCCAGCCACCACCCGTGGTGAGCAGTTGTTCCAACACAAGTGTTCGATATCCAATCGTTGAGCGGTCCCATCCCAACGAACAGAACTCATTTAGCGCATCCAGCACTGTGGCTGCCAAAATACTGCTTGTGCCCAAACCGCTGCCTGCAGGTACATTCGATTGCATCGTGACTGATATGCCACAGCCAAACGAAAGCAACTGCTGGCGCAACGAATCATAGCGTTCTGCACTGAATCTCGGCAGAAATCCTGCCAAAGCCAACGCTGCCTTGGGAATCGAGAAAGGACTGCCCACCTTGTTGTAGGCTGCCAACTGCTCGAATGTTTCTATCTGCTCCTCCGCATGGAGGTCCACACTCTTCACACGAATAACCGGCTCTGGAAGTGGTGCCACAATCGCTTGGAGAGGTAGTTCCCCGTCGAGCGACAGCGAGAAGTTGACCACTCGCCCACCCTCCAGCAGGCTGAAAGGCGGCGTGTCGGTCCATCCGCCGGCAATGTCGATGCGAACGGGATTCCGTTTCACCACCAGAAGACTTTCCTCCTGTTTCCAACAAGGACGCTGACGGTTGCCCAACGCTTCGGCAGTAAGTCCTTCACGCAACAAGGCAAAAGCTTTTTCATGATCAGCCTGTCCGTCTTCCGACTTACTGATGAGCAGTTCCGAACGGAACATCGCGGCGGAGATGCGGTCCATCAGCGGTGCATCGGATGGAAGAACGGCAGGTATCGCTACATTGTTTTGAACGAAAAGACGGCTCAACTGCTGCAAATCGGCATGATAGAACCGATTGTCGGCATGTTGTTTTTCAAGGAATGGCAACTGCTGTGCCAGGAAATCGTTGCGTTGCCGGAAGAGCCTGGGCAGGCAAGCCTGTGCTCCCAGACTGTCGGCAGAGAGTTTCTGGGCTTGAGTCCATACCATTCGTCCCCCTTGTTGCCAGGGCTCGTTGAGCATCCAGCGCAATACCAGCCCTGCATCGTTCAGGTTATCGACCACAGGAAAGAGCCGCATCGACTGCAAATCGTCCGCACCGTCAGTGTCTACTTCCTCCAGTTGGCGCGCACTGAGCCATTCCTTGAACGGATGTCCCAAAAAGAGGGTGTCGTCCGAGGCGGCACTACCGCGGAAAGCGTCGTCAAAACCGTAGGGACGAACGGCATACTTATCATCGGAAACAGGTACGATGTCGACACATTGCCCTGGAAGCAACGACAGTTGCCAGTCATTCTCAGGAACGCCTGTTATCATGTGGTGGTCGGACAGCGCCCAATGCGCTCCCACACAACTGTTTTCTATCCATACATATTGATTGGTATCGCCCAGCGGATTGTACACATCGGCATGCTGTACAAACTGCGTTGTCTGTTTATCTTCAGGGATGCCGACAGCCTTTTGCAGTGCCTGCATGGAACGAAAGACATCGGCAGTGGTTCCGAAATGATAGAATTCTCCACCCGGCAGGGGCAGTATGGCCACCGATAAGGCCGCTATCTCTTCATCGTCCAGACGCGGCTGTGAGCCTAATGCTCCTCCAAAATCGGTGTACATATCGTAAAACTCTACCCTGCCTGCCTTGCAGGAGTGCCGGCGGAGCAGTTCTACCGCCCTCGGAGAGAGCAGCCAAATGCCGATATCTACCAGGCACAGATGTTCGGAAGAAACCCGGTTGAATGTCTGCACATCAGGTTTCTGCAACATATAGAGCAGCGACTGCGGATTGTCCTTCGACGAAACGAAGACGCCGTGGTGACTGGCTTTCTCGGCAGAGAGCGGCAGCCCGTAGCACACCACATCGGCCTCGGGAATTGCCTGCAAGGGTTCGGTAGTACGGATGAACACATCGCCACTCACAATCATGGTGGAAAGGCACGCTGGGGCAGCCTCCATTATTTTTTCGTAGAGCGGCAGTTGGAGCGAGAGCAGGTTCTGGTCAATCTGCTCGCCCCGCTTATTGTGAAGGCAAGGGACCGGCGTGAGTATCTTCCCTGAGGAGGAATAGGCCGGCAAGCGTCGGCTCTGTCCACCGGCATGGAGCAGTATCAGTTTCTCGTCAGTGGCTTTCCGGCTGGCCGGGAGTGTCTCTTCGTATCTATCAAGCAGCCACGCCGTTCCGCCGCCACTGCCCACCTTGCGGTCCACGGGGTCAGAACTGACAAAGTACTCTTGCTGCGAATAACCGGTTATTTCATGAAAGACAGACACCAGGTTCAGCGGGAGCGAAAGGAGTTTTTTCATGCTTCTTTCTTCGTTTTAAGGTATTTGCTGACTTGCGTGGCAACTATTCCCACAACGAGCAGCAAGAGGATGAGGCTTGCCACGGTGGCTATGGTCTCGGTGTTTTTTACCGATTGAGGCTTGAATGTCAGTACCACCTTGTGCATTCCAGGTTCCACACGAATGGCACGGAGCACATAATCCACCCTGGCTATCTCTGTTTTGTTGCCGTCGACGGTGGCTTTCCATCCGGGATAGAATATCTCCGAGAACACCAGCACACCGCCCTTGCCCGAATTCACCTCGTAGGTGAGTTGGTTGGGGGCATACTCCTGCAGCGTGACCAGCGAGAGAGTGTCCTGCAACACTGCCTCACCGAGTGTCTCCTTGTACTGTTTATTGGCTATAGCCACATCGCGCAACGGCACCTTGTTCAACTGTTCCAGTTCCTCATTGGCATTGTCCACATACAGAATCTTATCCACAAGCCATGCATTTCCATAGACATAAGGGTTCTGCAGGGGCACTGTCTGCCCTCCCTGCAGGGGGAATATGAAATATTTGGCATTCAGCATGTTCAGGACTGGGAAGAGACTGTCGCCCTTCACCTGGGTCATGTCACCCATAGCATCGGCCACTGCGGGCATGAGCCGCTCCATTTCGGATGAGAGATGGGCATCGATGAGTTCCTGATAGCGGCGCAGTTTGGCTGCGTGGTAGCCGCCGATGGACTTATGATAGTAGCTGGTGGCATTCTCATTGAAGGTATTTCCGGCAAGGTTCAGCACACGGTAGTCGAGCGACTTGTCCTGAAGTATCTGTTCGTCGGTGGGTGTCTTGGCCTGTGGAGTGTCCCTGACGCTCTTCTCCACAAACATATCGTCGTAGAGGTAACGCTTGTTCACCTGCCACATGTCCACCAGACAGAGCACGGCAATGGCTGCAATGAGCCACTCTCGGCTGATTTTTCTGAAGTAATAGAGTGCCAGTGCGCTGCATCCTAGCAGGATAATCCACACCGAACGCCAGCAATCGGCCGTGAAGATGGCCTTGCGTACCCTCACCAAATCTGTCAGGAAGGCTGCCCGGAAGTCTTCGGGCAGTCCCGACATGGCGTGCATTTCGGCAGCAGAGACATAGTTCGGGAAGAAGAGTGAGGGCATGATGGCGAACAGGAAGGCTGCACCTGCCGTCAGGAGGAAGGCGGTAATGATCCAGATGCGCTTCCGACGCAGCACCGACGGGTCTTCTATGATCTGCTTCAGGGCCATCATTGCCAGCAGAGGGATGGTGAATTCTGCAATGACCAGTATGGAAGCGACGGTCCGGAACTTGGCATACATGGGTACATAGTCAAGGAAAAAGTCGGTGAAGGGCATGAAGTTGCGTCCCCACGACAGCAGTATCGACAGCACGGTGGCGGCAAGCAGTGCCCATTTCATGGGTCCTTTCACGATGAACAGACCGAGCACGAAGAGGAAGAGGACGAAAGCACCGACATAGACGGGGCCGCTTGTGCCTGGCTGATCTCCCCAGTACTGGCCTATCTGCTCGTATATTCCCATGAATTGCGGGTCTGCCAGTTCCTGCACTTTGGGGTTGGCGGCCATGCTGAACGACGCACCTCCCTTGGTGTTGGGCACCAGCAGCGTCCAGGTCTCGTCAATTCCATAACTCCACTGGGTGATATAGTCGCGGTCCAAGCCACTGTTTGTCTGGTTGGCAGCGTTCTTCTTCACCAGCTCGCTCTTGCTTCTCATCGACTCTTGGCCGTACTGCCATGTGTGATACAGGTTGCTCAGGTTGATGAGGATGCCGAGGGTTGCACCCACGATGCAGACGAGTGTCGCTTTGAGAAAGTTCCTCAACTTCTTCTGCAGGATAGCATCGACAAAGAAAGCCAGTATCATAAAGGCGATGACAAAGAGGAAATAGTAGGTCATCTGCACATGGTTGGCCTTTACCTCGAAGGCTGCGAATACGGCGGTGAGTACCAGTCCCCAGAGATATTTGCCCCTGTAGGCCAGCACCACGCCGGCAATCATGGGCGGAAGGTAGGCCAGTGCCATCACTTTCCAGATGTGTCCAGCTGCTATTATGATGAAGAAATAGCTGGAGAAAGCCCACAGTATGGCTCCCAATGCCGCCAGTTCGCGCCGGAAGTCAAAGGCACACAGCAAGATGTAGAAGCCCAGCAGGTAGACGAAAATGTACCACACATTCTCCGGCAGCCACAAGTGGTAGGCATCCATCACCTTACCCAGCCCGTCGGTACTCTTGTACGAGGGCGCCGTCTGATAGGTGGGCATACCGCTGAAGGTGGCATTGGTCCAGCGAGTGCGTTCGCCTGTCTGTTCATAGTAGTTGGTTTGTTCCTGACCTGCGCCTATTCCGGCAGACGCATCATGCCTGTACAGGATGCGACCTTCAAGGTCGGCGGGTACGAAATAGGCAAAGGAGATAAGGGCAAACAATGCGATGAACAGCACATCGAGCAAATATTTCTTCCAATTTTCCATAGTTCGGGTGCAAAAATAGATTTGTGTGCGAAGTTAACTATTTTTTCTTTGAAAAGCGGTACATACCCTCTTGTTTTTTATATAAGGTATGCGCGTGAGGCGTTTTTGCGGGTGCTACGGAAAAGATAAATACCTCCAAATCTTGCCGTGCACCCGATTTTTATTATTTTTGCACTAAGAATTATTTTCAAACAAGACACAGTGACATGAAGACAATAGGCATTATGGTTGCGATGGACAAGGAGATGGAACAGCTCCGCAACCTGCTGGAAGAGCAAGAAGTGGATAAATCCGGACATCTGGAGTTTGTCAAGGGCCGAATGGCCGGGCATCGGATTGTCCTGACCCGCAGCGGCATCGGCAAGGTGAATGCCGCCATTGCAGCGGTTGAACTTATCCGGAACTACCAACCTGACCTGATTGTCTCGTCGGGGTGCGCCGGCGGCACCGGACCTCTCATGAATGTGACCGATGTGGTGGCTGCAGACAGGATTGCCTACCACGATGTCTACTGCGGCCCCGAGAACCTTTCGGGGCAGGTGCAAGGCATGCCTGCCTACTTCGAGACGGCCACCGACGCACTGCAACGCCTGCAGCAACTGGACCTCCCCGTGACACTGCATGTGGGAACCATCGTCAGCGGTGACTGGTTTGTGGACAGTATGGAGAAGATGCGCGACATTTTCAACCAGCATCCGGACGCCATGGCTGTCGATATGGAAAGCGCTGCCATTGCGCAGACCTGCTACCTCTACCACAAGCCCTTCCTTTCCATCCGCGTAATCAGCGACCTTCCCCTCCAAGAGGAACGGCAGGAGCAGTACAGCGGTTTCTGGAACAAGGTGGCAGACAACAGTTTCACCGTCATCAGACAACTCATTGCGTGCCTGTAAACTTGACAAGACATCCTTGCCTTATACGCAAAAAGAGCCTCTTCCTCTTCGGAAAAGGCTCTTTTTCTTATGCTACCGGCGCTCTACAAGTTGGCTAGGTCGAATCTGTAACCCACGGTGAGTGACAGGCTGTGGTTCTTGCTGCTGGTGTCTTTCAGCACATTTGTGAGTCCATGGTAGTAGCGCAGGTCGAGCAGGACATGCTCATACTCGTAGGAAACGCCCACCGGAATGCCCACTTCCAGCTTCTTCGTCATATCCGTCATCGACTCGTTGCTGCGCAGGGGGACGGCATAGGTACGCTCACCGGTGGCCTTGTCGAGGGTGATGTCGCTCATGGCATAGCTCCACTTAGCACTGGTCAGATAGCCAAACTGCACTCCGAGTTTCACCGACAGGCTGTTATAGACATAGCATCCCACCATGACGGGCACATGGATGTAGCCCATCTTCACTTTGTTGGAGGATATCCCCATGTAGTATTCCATGTTGTCGTCCTCGCCCTCGAAAGAAGTGATGTTGTCGAACTTGGCCCGCTGCAGCGAGTAATCCACGCCGGCGGAGAGATACAGCAGGTCGGTCAGCTGATAGTTGGCCTCTGCTCCGACGGTAATGCCAGGTGCGGCCTTCGACTTTTCGGCCCGTAAGGTTAAGTCCTTGTAGGCATACTGATACTTCAGGCCGCTCGTGTTGGAAATGTTCACGCCCAGATGGGGTACCACGCTGAGGGTTCCTTCTTTCACCTGAGCCTGTGCGGCTGAAGTCATGCATAGCATCAGCAGCACGGAATAAAGAAATCTTTTCATAGGGTTATGTCGTTTGAGTGGTTTTTCAGGAACAATTGTTTTGCATTTGCAGTTGTCTGGCGCGCCACTTGCCCTATAGTCACCCCGTAGGCATCGGCCAGTCGGAGTGCCACTTCCCTGACGAAGGCGGGCTCGTTGCGCTGACCGCGGTGGGGAACGGGTGCCATATAGGGGCTGTCGGTCTCCAGCACGATGCGCTCCAGGGGCACCGTTGCAGGCAGCATCTCGGGCAGCGGGTTCTTCTTGAAAGTGCTGACACCGCCTATTCCGAGCATGAAGCAGTCGAAGCTGAGCAGTTGTACAGCCTCGATGGCATTGCCTGTGAAGCAGTGGAACACGCCACCGGGGAGGTCGGAGGCATACTTGCGGAGGATGTTCACCATCTCATTTTGAGCCTTTCGGCAGTGAATCATGAGAGGCAGGCGGGTCTCCAGCGACCATTGCACCTGCTGCTCGAAGGCCTCCAGCTGCTCTTTCTCAAACTCACGGCTCCAGTAGAAGTCGAGCCCTACCTCTCCGATGGCAATGAACTGCGGCTCGTCGGCTGACTGTTTCAGGCGCTTGTACATGGCATCGAGCACCTTCCTGTAGTCGGCGTTCACCTCTTCGGGATGCAGTCCTATCATGGGTGAGAGTCGGTCGGGCCACTTCCGGCAGAGTGCCAGTATGGCATCGGTCGACGGCAGGTCGATGGCTGGCAGGAAGATGCGGTGCACACCTGCTGCTTCGGCACGCTGGAGAACCTCGGTAAGGTCGGTGCTGAACTCCCCGCCGTCGAGGTGTGCGTGAGTGTCTATGAGGTAGTCGTACATGATGCGGGTCAGTTCCGACAAGAAACAGGTTTTACTCTATTCGCAAAATGGTCTTACAAGCCGCAGCACCAGCACCACTACCAAAAACGGAAGCACCTACTACACCAGCAAATACACGCTGGCCGTTGAGTTCTATCCCACCAGTGGCAGCAGTGTTATTGACGCGTGGGGCGGCAGCTACGGCTATTTTACCAACTACCTGACCTCAAGCGGACACAACTGGACCAACGGTGACGACGACATGAGTGCCAGCGACGAAGCCACCATTGCCGATGCAATCTCCGTGGGAGCCTATGTTTCCAAGAACAGCATCACCGACTACACTGGAACCGAGAACGACTTCAGCGACACCTACACCATGGGCGACATTGCCTACTTCTCCAGTTATGCCACAGCCGACGGCAATCCAATCGGCCAGAAGTTGCCTTGGATTACCGCTCCGGGTGCCCGTCTCGTAGCAGGTGTGAACCACCTGCACACCAACAGCGTTGACGAGTACAACTATATTGACGGAGACTACACCGCCGACCGTGTGAACACCAACACCACCTACCCGTATGCCGCCATGGAAGGCACTTCGATGGCCACTCCGACGGCGGCAGGCATAGTGGCACTATGGCTTCAGGCTGCCTCCGAAACCGGGCAGACATTCACCACGAGCCAAATAAAGGAGCTGATGAAGAACACTGCCATCAACGATGCCTACACCACCACGGGTGCAAATGCATCGCACTTCGGGCAAGGCAAGATTGATGCGCTGGCCGGCATCGAGGAAATTCTCAGTGCCGTGAGCGGGCCTACCATCATCGCATCGCCCAGCACGCTTTCGTTCAACTGCTCACCCGGCGAGGTCAAACAGAATACCCTCAATGTCAGCGGATGGAACCTGACCGGAAACATCAGCATCAGCCTGACCGATGCCAACGGTGTGTTCAGCCTGAGCAGTGCCAGCGTGACCACCACTGAGGCTCCCGAAGGCAAGGACATCACTGTGAGCTTCTCCCCGACGGCAGAAGGAACCTACACGGCTACCCTGACGCTGGCCAGCGCCGGCGCCGAAACCGTGACCGTCACGCTCACAGCTACCGCACAGGATATCGGCGCCGCCTCCGACCCGTTCCTCAAAGTGACGAAATATTCCACCATCGACGAGGCCGGATGGAACACAACCTATGTGAACACCCTTTACAAATATACGGAATACAAGACCGACAAGGTGGCCTGGCTCACCCTGCCTCTCTACGGAGCATGGAGCAGTGTCTACTACGACAGCCACCCACAGAAGTGGATTGAGACATCGCTGGGCAACAACAACACTTACGGCGGCACCTCATGGAGCGCCAGCGACAAGTGTCTGGGCAGCAGTACCTATTTCACCAGCGCCACAGCCCGCGCCATGGGCTACAACTCGCGTACCAACACCAGCGTCCGCACCGTATCGTTCTATGTCGGCAAGACATCGGCCGTCCAGCTCTACGGCACCGGACGCTCCGGAGCAAGCAGCAGCAGCTACCCTGCCTCATTGAAAGTGTATGAGTGCACTGTGGACGACAGCGGCAATGTAACGGCCAGTTCGACGGCGACAAAGAGCGAGACCAGTTCCAGTACCTCAACCTTCACCCTCTCGGCCGACGGGCTCGACACGGAGAAAGTCTACAAGGTGGAAGCCAGCATCTATCGCGGCTACCTCTACGAGATTGGCTTCCAGATGCCGCTGGACAATCCGACCATCACGGCTTCGGCAAGTTCGCTGAGCATGAGTACCATCAAGGGCGTGAGCACCACCGCCACGGTTACAGTGGGCGGTTCCGACCTGGAAGGCGACATCACGGCCACGCTGACCGATGCAAACAATGTATTCTCCATCGACAGCAACACCGTGACCACGACTGAGGCGGCCACCGGAAAGGACATCACCGTGGCCTTCCTGCCCGCTGCCACCGGCACATTCAACGCCACGCTGACCCTGAGCAGCAGCAATGCAGCGAATGTGACCGTCAGCATCAGCGGTACAGCCACGCAGCCTGAACTGATAGCCGACCCGGAAACGCTGACTTTCAGCACGCCCTACGACACTCCGCAAGCCCTGACCTTCGATGTGCTCGGCACCGACCTCGCAGGCGAAGTGACCGCCACGCTGACCGATCCGGACAATGTCTTCACGCTCTCTGCCAACAGCATCAGTGCTGCCGACGCAGAAAACGGCGAGACGCTGACCGTGACCTTCACCCCGTCGGCCATCGGCAACTACACGGGCAGCATCACCCTGAGCAGCGACTACGCCGCAGATGTGACCGTCACGCTCAGTGCCACCGCCACGAAAGTCTATCCCGACTACTTCGATGTTACGGTTTCGAAATACGGAGTGACCACCCTCTACCTCGACTTCCCCGTGGAGATTCCCTACGACACCTACGATCCCGACCTGCTGGGCGTATACTATGCCTACGGCGTTACCGACGGTGAGGTGCGTCTGGCCCGCCTGAACAGTGCCATCCCGGCCAACTGCGGCGTAGTGGTACAGGGCAATGCCGGCACCTTCCGCTTCCCGAAGGCATCGACCACGCCTGCCGCCCTGCCGCGCACCAACCTGCTGCGAGGCACCGTCGAGCCCACCACCGTGGACCAGGCACTGGCCGAAGCAGGCGTTACCGACGGAGTAGTGCTCACCATGGGCATGGGTTCGAACGGATATATCGGCTTCTACAAATACAGCGGACAGTCGCTGGCAGCCAACAAGGCCTTCTTCGTGCACGACAACTCGCTGGGCAATGTCATCTCGTCGCTGTCGATTACCTTCGACGATGAGACCACCGGCATCGGCGGTATTGAGAAAGACGACAACGGCAAGGCCGTATGGTACACCCTGCAAGGCATCCGCCTGAACGGGAAGCCCGCACAGAAAGGCGTCTACATCGTCAACGGCAAGCGCATTGCCGTGAAATAAACGAGAAGCAGGAGGTAAGCATATGAACACGAAGAAACGCTATACTGCACCCGACACCGATGTCTGCACAGCCTTCAGCGAGGAACTGATGGTTATTTACGACCCGATGACCAGCACCAACCAGCAACTCACTCCGGCCGACAACGACACCTGTCCCACCGACGACGACTTTGAACCGTCGGACCATCTTGCCAACAACAGCGTTTGGGGCGACTGACACACATCTCCCCATATATCACCGAAAAGAGCCTGCCAGCCATCTGGACAGGCTCTTTTTTTGATGGTGCTCCGACAAGAGAACAGGCAAGGTGGAAAACCATACTTTTGCACCCGTTTTCCGAAAGCCGCCCAAACGCAGTGCAACCAGGGCCAAAACGGAATCCGTTTGGGGCCAAAACGGAATCCGTTTGAGCCTCAAACACAACGCATTGTAAATCAATTTGTTACGGATTAAAATTCAGGACCTGCCGGATTTCCCATCGCGGCAGGTCCTGAATATATGGTTTCCGGATTTCCTTCGACTGGTATCTGAAGGGTTGCAACTGCCCGTACTACTCGGGAATGAGTTCCCGTGCGGCATCGGTGAGGAAGGGCTTGACCCGGCTGTAGGGGATGATGGCCGACGGCAAGCCCATGGCATAGGGGGCAATCTCGTACTGCTGATAGATGAAGGCGAGCCCTTCGGCCGTCAGGTAGGGCGGCGACTGGGGCAGCGGAATGTGCTGCACATCGTCCACTCCCAGCAAGTGCTCCATGGATATGCCATCGACCTTCACACCGAAATAGTCTTTCAGTTCATCCACCAGCATGTCGTGGAAGGCCTGCCGGCTGTCGGGACGGATGATGTCCCAGGTGAGCATCCGGCCGTCTTCCTTGCTGAAAGTAGCCCCGAAGAACTCTGATGTGGGATGGGCGCCGCCCAGGAACTGCTCGATGGTCAGTTCGAAGGTGACCGCCTTGAGGTTCTCGTAGCTCCTTTCCATGCCGGCGTCGTAGCTTACCTCGGCAAAATCGGGAATGCCCTCCTCCAGGATGACCCGCAGCGAGTCGGTGTGGCTGGTGCCATAGTAGTCAACCAGTGCCTGAAGGTCGTCCATCTCACCTGTGTATGTACCTCCAAGATAGCCGCTGAGCCACTCCCCCACAGCCTGTCGGAGGTAGGTTTCGGGCATCAGGGCTACGATGTCGCAGGTCAGCCGCTCCTCGCTCTTCGAGTAGGTGATGGTATCGCTGGCCGCGATATCAACGGGATAGTCTACCTTTCCGCCGATGAATTCGGGTTGATTGATGAAACAGAAATAGAATGCCAGCACCGACAGGGCCAATCCCAGCAATCCGCCGAGGAAGTGCTTCCAACGCCCTGCAATTACGGCCACTACCATCTGGCACAGCTGAACCACCACCATGATGAAGAATATCACCATGGGAACTATCATGAACAGCAGGCTCTCGTTCAAGCCTGCGACTATTCCCGCAATGCAGAGGAGCACGGACACTCCGGCAAATACCGGCCAAAGCCGCGAAAAACGGGTCAGTACCGTTCGGGTTGATTCTTCCATAGCTGATACAATAGGTCTTTTAAATAACCAACAATCTTGGCACAACCGTCAGGCAACAGTTCACTCTCCGAGCCTGTGCTGATGGTACCGCCTTCGAACTCGCACCTGAAACGCCACGCAGGAGGACCGCCCAGTTGGTGAGGGAATTGCGGAAATGACGGCGGTTCGTCATAGTAGTCCATGCACTGATAAACCCGCTGCTCCTCGGCCAGGCCGCGCACCTCGGCCGCCACCGAGTCGGGCACCTCGTAGCCGTTCAGCAGCCAGCTGCCGGAGCCACCGTCGCGTTCCAGCACACAGCCGTTGGGCCTGGGAGCCGACGACCCGTACTCTTCGTAGGAAAACCGCAGTAGCTGCCCCGCTGGCATGGTCTTCTTCAGCGCATTGCGACGGCGTTCGAGCTGTTGGTCGCAGAAACGGGTCAGGATGGAATAGCGCGGCTCGGCATTCTGGACAACCATTACCGCCCAGTCGTAAATATCGCGCAATTTCGACACATCGTATTTCTGCTTCGTCAGCTTCTTTGTCATCTTCTCGTCGGGATAGACCTGATGGTCGAGAATCCACCGTGCATCGCTGATTAGTTTGTTTGCCCGTGCCGTGTCCTGGCTGTATTGCTCCTCTGGATGATAGAGCACGCTTCCGCAATAGTAACTGGCAGCCTCGTCGTGGAGCAGGAAATCGGGAACACTGGCCTTGGTGGCCTCTTCCATCTGTAACATCCGGGCAACCGCCCGCAGGAGTTCCTTCTGGTCGCTCTTATTGCCGGCATGCATTTGCGCCACCGGAACGAACAGCATGATGAAGAGAACGAAAAAGTTTCTGAAAAGTAGTTTGTCTGTATGCATATTGTTGCTGGTTTACGGCAAATGTAGGAATATTTTTCAAAACGAACGGACACGGCAACACATATTTCTTGAGCTTTTGTACCGCCGCAGCTGGATTTTTTAAACATTTTTTACACAGGCAAGCAGAAAATAAGTGCTTTTTGTGTTAATATTTATTAAATATAGGGGGGGTGGTGGGTTAAAATATTTTAATCCGCCGGACAAAATAATATCTATCTTTGTACCCGCATAACAGCCTGACGGGCAGATGTTCGCCGGGAAACAAATCAAAACCGGATAGAGAAGACACACCAAAGGTCTCTTCTCTATGTTCTATTATAAAGTTGTCAACAACAGGTATTAATTTTTATAAATATGGATAAAAAGAGAACAACCATTACCTTCATGCTGGCCCCGGCACAAAAGCAGTATATCGCCCCCTCATCAGAAACATTCAGTGTAGAATGCGGTCTGCCCATCGCCACTTCCTTTGGCGGCGGTGCCGGACAAGCCGACCCTGACGACGACCCCATCATAGATCCGGCTCCACGCAGGCCATTCAGCTATGAAGAGGAGTTCAGCCACGGATTGAACCGCAAAGACGAATCCCGTGAATGACCCGCACACCACGCTGTAAAATGGAAAAAACAGAATAACAGTAGCAATAAAGAAAAACAAAATAAATACCAGAATATGAATAGACTTGAACTGACGAAACAACATTTCAGCCTGTTTCTGTTCGCCGTAGCAGCCCTTCTCACAGGCTGTTCCAGCGACGATTTCAATGAGAGTGAATCCCCTGCAGTCCAGCCTATCCGCCTGACACGCTTCTCCACGAGCTCAGAAACGCCGCAGGAAGGCCCCCAACGCACCGCTATGAACGAGACGGGCACCTTCACATGGGTGGAAAGCGACAAGATTTGGGTGAAGAAGGGCGACCAGCTGATTCCCTCCACCGAATGCGTGATTGGCGATCCCGCCACCAGTGCCGACTTCTATGTGGAAGGCAACTTCACTGCCGACAGCTATGAGGTCATCTACAACGGAAAGGATGCCGGCAGCGGATCGACCGTGACCATCGCAGCCGAGCAGACACAGAGCCTGGGCAACAACTCCGACCACTTTGCCACCGTGGGCGACTGCGCCTCGGCAACGGCAGTGAGGGACCCGGAGACGGGCGACTACAACTTCACGCTGAACCACAAAGCGTCGTACATCATCTTTGAACCACGCACTGCCATTGCACCATCGACAAACTACTGCAAGGTGAAGCACATCGTGGTGAAGGAAAAGAACGGCAGAAACATCTGCGGAACCTATCCGCTCACATCGGAAGGACTGCAAGTAGACGCTGTGACCAACGGCGGCTCTGAAATCCGTTTGGTATGCGGTGTCGATGTAGAGAAACTTCCCGACGGAAGAATGTCAGCCGATGAATTGTTCGCCGAGAACAACGGATTTCCCATCAAGGAAACAGTCGACGGCGACCACAACCGCATGTTCATGGTAATCGCACCGAGAACCTATGACCTGGAGATAACCTACACCGTGGCATACTATATCTATCATAGCACACGCGTCATGAGATAGGATCCAGCGGCAACCTGGGACAGGACTGGGTGATGGACTATGAAGAAGAGCTGCAAGATATCAAGAAGGAAGTATCGAATGTGACTTTCCATGTGAACAAGTATAAGAAAGTGCAGCACAAACTGACACTGACAGAACCCACCTTGGCACTGCGCGAATATCAGTTCTTCGACAGTTCCACACTTGAAGGCTACTACCAATGGGGTGCCCAGAAATGGTTCTACGAAGATCAGGCCAGCTATCCGACAAAGAACGACGAGGAACAGTCGGCCTACGACCCGCCACTCGGCTCATGGCGCGGCTACGACAACATCATGGCCAGTGGCTCGGCAGTGGACTATCTGAGCGTAAACTACCAGTGGTATCAGAACAATGTCCATTGGACGACACGCAACCGCCACCGTCAGTCACAGAAGAACGACATGTGGAAATACCGTGCACTGACGGCCAACCAAATGAGCTATTATGTCGTATACGGCGACCCGCACCTTGACTTCGAGACAGAATGGATCCTGGTAGGCTACAACGGCGCCTATACTATCTGCAACGGCGGTGTATGGCTCAAGAAGAAAGAATACATCTGCTCGGACAACGGCGTGACATGGCCTGGCTATGACGACGGTTCGCAGTTCGGCAACCTCTGCGCTCCCTTCCCCAACTACGACACGCAAGTAGGATTCAGCACCGAAGACTGGCAGACCGAACGCCTGTATCAGCAGGAAGGACAGCAGTACAACCTGCGTTACTATGCACCGGCCGACAACTTCCGCGTACCTTACACAAGGGAGGGAAAGCCCGACGCATCGGTAATCGACCACTATTTCTTCGTGCCTTGCCTGGGAAGATACGAATACGACCACATCCGTCCGGGCGAGACTTCGGCATCAAATGTTCCGACATTGACGCTCGTTGGTGCACAGGGGTTCTACTGGACAAAGACTCCGCTGATGTACGATGCCAGCAACAACAAGTACTATTACGGCAACGGCAACGGCTACGACAATGCATTCTATCTGAACATACACTACAACTACCTTGCCTTGAGCTGGCAGCAGAGAAGCATCTATCTGCACACGGGTATGCGGGTAGCTACGACCGACCTGTTTGAATAGGGTTTCCCTCGTATGACTACAATAAAAGAGGTGGGCACTGCCATGGCAATGTCCACCTCTTTCCATTGTGATTGTTTCGTATCCTTATTCGAAATAGAATGTCAGTGCGATGATTTTCGAGCGTGCCTCCTTGGCAGACCCCGTGTAAGGCAGCATGTTCGTGTCGCGGATTTCCTTGGCATGATTCTTGTCAAGGCAGTTGGTGAGGCCATACATGAACTTCAGTTCCGGTCGCAGTTTGAAGAAGGGCAGGTAGAAGTCGCACCCGATTCCCACCTCGGCGAACACATCGAAGGAGTTCATCCGGAAATAGTCGTCGCGCGAACCGCTGAGGTTCAGCATCGGACTGACGCCCCCCATGATGTAGGGACGATGGTTGTTGAAGCGCGGAGCGGCAAAAATCATGTCGACAGGCACACCCACATAGATGGTCTTCATGTCCTGATGCTGCCGCGCCACCTCCTGAGGAGCAGCCGGATCGCCATAATTGACCGTGGTGAGATGGCGGTTGCCGAAATACATGGTCGGTGCAACGCGCAACTGGAAGTGGGTGCTCAGGCGGAATTCTCCCAGTACGCCCACCGTGAAACCTGGGTCCCAGGTATCCTGATCGGTCAATACCAGCACATCGCTGGTGGTGCCATCCTCGTTGACTATGGTCTGCGGGCCGACATTGACGAACTCCATGTCCTGCAAGTGGGTACCCACCTGGATGCCGAAGTGGAAAGGCCGCAAGTCGGTATAGGGCCGGTTCTGGACCTTCTGCAATTGAGCCTGCATGCATGCGACGCCGCCAATCAATGCAATAAATAGAGAAAATAATCGTTTCATACTGAAAATATAACGCACAACAACGCCGCTTATTGTACCAACACACCATTAAAAAACCACTAGAGAAAAGGAGGAAACAAAAAAAATCTAATCATTTGTAGGTATTTAAAAATAGTTTTATACCTTTGCAATCACGGAAGTAGGTATCAGCCCTGCTCCAATCAACACAGCATATTCACTCTTAAAACTGATAAGAACTATGGCTTATGTAATTAGCGAAGACTGCATTGCATGCGGTACATGTATTTCCGAATGCCCCGTTGAAGCAATTTCCGAGGGCGACATCTATTCCATCGACCCCGAAATGTGCACAGAGTGTGGCACATGCGCCAGCGTATGCCCCAACGAGGCTATCAGCCTGCCATAACGGGTAAGTGCAAATAGAAAAAAGAAAACATACAGAAAACGAGGGGGCTGCCTTTGATTGGCAGCCCCCTCGCACCTTTATATAGGAACAGGTAATATGCCCTATACCAGCGTATCCAGCTGGGCTTTCAGTTCCTTGAGCTGGTCGCGCACGGAAATCAGGGTCTCCAGAATGTCGGCCTTCTTCTCAACGCCCTGGCGGTTCTCGTTCAGGTACTTGCGGGCAGCCGACAGACGGAAACCGCGTACCTTCACCAGGTTGTATATGTTGCGCAGAATCTCAATGTCGCGGTCCTCATACTGACGCACTTTCGACCCCGAACGCGTCTTAGGACTCAGCTGGGGCAACTTCGTTTCCCAGTAGCGAAGCGTTGTTTCGCTCACATTCAGCATCTTCGACACCTCCGAAATGGAGTAATAGCGCTTGATGTTCTTATTCATAGCCAACACCATAGTTATTGCAGTTTTAATGGTTTAACACACTTCCTTGCGCCAAAGCAAGACCTTTCCGCAACGACGCCAAGGAAGAAAACAGTGGATGAAATCCTGCTATTTCTTTGCAAAAATACTAAAATTAGATAACTTTGCAACACTTTTCAGAAAATCTTATTTTTTATTCAACACATACCATCATGATGAAAGCCAACGAAATACGCGAATCATACAAGAAGTTTTTTGAGCAGAAGGGACATGTCATCGTCCCGTCAGCCCCCATGGTAATCAAGGACGACCCTACACTGATGTTCACCAACGCCGGCATGAATCAGTGGAAAGACGTCATTCTTTCGGTTCATCAGGCTGCGGGCATAGTCGCGCAGGGGTGCTTTCCGTTCCCCGGGCACATCCAGTTGCTGAAGTATTTGCTCACAGTTGTCGAAGTAGTGGCCTATTTTATCCTGTGCCAGACGGTCTATTCCCACTTCGCCGTAGATGCGTTTCACGGCCGAGATTTTCTCTTGGGGGTCGAAGTCTTCAAGAGTTGTCCAGCGTTCCAGTTCGCGGCGTTGTCCTTCATCGGCGCGGGCAAAGGCATTGATGAGCATATAGGTTTTCTTGTTGGAGAGGATGTCGCCGCCGATGGCCTTGCCGAAGGTTTCCGTGTCGCCGTAGACATCGAGGTAGTCATCCTGCAGTTGGAACGCCAGTCCGAGCTGGAGCCCGAAGTCGTAGAGCTGTCGTGCCTGCCGTTCGGAGGCATCTCCCGCCAGAGCTCCTATCTGGCAGGCACACGCCAGGAGCACGCTGGTCTTCAGGCGTATCATGTTGATGTACTCATCCTCGGTCACATCGTTGCGGTGTTCAAAGTCCATGTCATATTGCTGTCCCTCTCCAATCTGCAGGGCGGTCTCCGTGAAGATGTCGAGCACCTGCCGCAGGAGTCGGTCGGGACACTGTGCCATGCGCTGGAAAGCCAGCACCAGCATGGAGTCGCCGCTGAGGATGGCTGTGTTGGCGTCCCACTTGGTGTGCACGGTGGGCTTGCCGCGACGCAGGGGAGCCTGGTCCATGAGGTCGTCGTGCAGCAAGGTGTAGTTGTGGTAGGTCTCCAGCCCGCATGCCACGGGGAGCAGCGGGTCGACCTCCTCGCTGAATATGTTGCAGGAAAGGAGCATCAGCACGGGGCGGATGCGCTTTCCGCCGATGTCGAGCACATAGCGGATGGGGTCGTAGAGCGACTGCGGTTCGCGGTCGTAGGGAAGGTGGTCAAGATAACTGTTCACCTTTTCGAGAATCTCTTGCGATGTATACATGTCACGGATGCTTTTACGGATTGGTACGACTGCCGTCCGTCCGGTTTTCCCAACGGTCGGGGACACTCCGGCGCAGACTGCTCCAAAGTTACGCTTTTTTTTTCTTTCTTCCGCACTTTGCTGCCCACTTTTTCACCCCTTCGTTCCACCCATTTTCCAAAAGAGCCCCAAATGCGATGCGTTTGGGGCCTAAACGGTGGGCGTTTGGGCGGCAGTTGCAAGGCGTTTGGGGCTCAAACGGGAACTGCACAGACGGCACTCATGTGCAAGCAGAGCCAAGTCGCTGTCTGACAGCAGGTTGCAAAAACAAATCGGCAGCCTTTCGAGGCTGCCGATTTTTCTGTTTCCCTGCAAGATTTCCTCAGAGTTTGAACTCCACGGGAATGGCCACGAGGGTACGGCAGGGCCGGCCTCGCTGCTTGCCCGGGGTCCAGTCCTTCATCATGCCCAGCACGCGCAGGGCCTCATTGGCAAAGTAAGGACTGTCGGAACGCTCTATCTTCAGGTCGGAAACGGACCCGTCCGTATTGACAATGAACGACGCAATGGCCTTTCCCTGCAGGCGTTCGGCCCGTGCGGGGGCGGGATACTTCAGGTTTTTGGTAAGCCACTGCACGAAAGCAGACATGCCTCCGGGATACTGCGGCATCTGTTCCACCAGCCGCGAAGGCACAGGCGGCTCCTGGTCGAGCATGGACGCGGGAATGGCTTGCTCCACCTTGCTCGAGTCTGCCACTCCCTCGCCGTTGCCAACCAGCAACTCGCTGTTCGTGGGCAGGGATTGCTCGGCGGGTTCGGGTGTGAGTTCCACCGTCTGTATCTCCTCAACGATGGCCGGCTGCTCGGGAAGGATGGTCTCCTCGGGCTTGGCTTCCTCAGCCTCCGGCAGGGTGATGTCGAGGTCCTCGGCCATCTTCTCCATGTCGATGTCTAGGTGAATGGGCAAGGGCGCACGGAAATCGTACTCCAGGGCCACATAGACCGTGGAGAGAATCAGCGTCAGCGCCAGCAGGAAACGAATGCCCTGGCTGTGACGGATACTGCCTTTAGGAGATTTATTGCCGTCCAATGCGTGCGTGTATATAATAAAACGCGCGGATGTGCGTTATAAATATGAATGACACGACAAAGTTACACAGTTATTTGAAATATCGTTTTTTTCGCATGAAAAAAGTTAAGTCCACCATAGCATTCCTACTACTGTCTACCGTATGCCTTGCCCAGGAAAGCCAGACGGCCTACAACTTCCTGCGTCTGCCGGTGAGTGCCCATGCGGCAGCCCTCGGCGGCGACAACATCACCCTGATAGAAGACGACCCGGCGCTCATGTTCGGCAACCCTGCCCTGCTCTCCTCCGTATCGGACAAGACTGCAGGACTGAACTACATGAACTACATGAAGGGTGTCAACACCGCCAGCGCGTCGTTCAGCCGCGTCGTGCGCGAAAGGGCATCGTGGGGCGTTACCGCACAGTATGTAGACTACGGGAAGATGAAGGAAACCACAGCCGAGAACATACAGCTCGGCGAATTCTCGGCAAGAGACATCGCACTGGCCGGCTATTTCTCCTACATGCTCTCCGACAAGCTGGCCGGCGGCATCGCTGCCAAGTTCATCACATCCTACATAGGCGACTACAACTCGATGGCAATGGGCGTAGACCTCGGCCTGAACTACTACGACGGCGACCACGAGCTGTCCGTTTCGGCTGTGGCACGCAACCTCGGCGGACAGGTGAAAGCGTATGAAGACCACTACGACAAAATGCCGCTCGATGTCCAGTTCGGCGTGAGCAAGCGGTTCACACACACTCCCTTCCGCCTCTCGGCCACCCTGATCGACCTGAACCACTGGGGCTATCGCTTCGTCAACCATCTGGTGGCAGGACTCGATGTGCTCATCTCCGACCAAATCTGGCTGGGAGCCGGCTACAACTTCCGCCGCGCCGACGAGATGAAAATTGCCGAAGGCGACGACGAGGGAAGCTCGCACATGGCAGGACTCTCCTTCGGTGCCGGACTGAACCTCGACAAGTTCAAGATTAACCTGGCCTACGGCAAATACCATGTGTCCAGCAATTCGCTCATGGTGAACCTGGGCTACACCTTCTGATGCCGGACACACGGACCCGACAACAGCGGCAACGACACTTCAACGACCACAAAAATCCAATACATGAAGAAAATAATCATAGCCATCGACGGCCATTCCTCCTGCGGAAAGAGCACCATGGCCAAGGAACTTGCCCGGCAACTGGGCTACATCTATGTCGATACCGGAGCCATGTACCGCGCCGTTACGCTCTATGCACTGCGGCACCAGCTGTTCGACCCCAACGGAAATGTCCGCCTGGAGAAACTCAAGCGCGCCATGAAAGACATCCATGTGTCGTTCCTGCTGAACGAGGAAACGGGCCGTCCGGACACCTGTCTGAACGGAGAGGATGTGGAACGCGAGATTCGCGGGCTGGAGGTGTCGGACCATGTGAGCCCGATAGCCGCCGTTCCGTTCGTCCGTGAGGCCATGGTGGCCCAGCAACAGCAAATGGGACGGGAGAAGGGCATCGTCATGGACGGCCGGGACATCGGCACGACGGTGTTCCCCGACGCCGAGCTCAAGGTGTTCGTAACGGCCAGTGCAGCCGTTCGCGCACGGCGACGCTACGACGAACTGACCGCGAAAGGACTCGAGGTGGACTACGACGATGTGCTGCGCAATGTGGAGGAGCGCGACTATATCGACTCGCACCGTGAGGTTTCGCCGCTGAAGCAGGCCGACGATGCCATCCTGCTGGACAACAGCGACCTGACCCGCGAGCAGCAGAACGAGTGGCTGCTGGCTAAGGCCAGGGAATGCATAGCACTGCATCAATAGCCCGATGAAACTTTGAAAGGAATGAGATGAACCCCATATTCATTGTACTCCCCATCCTGGCACTGCTCATGTACGACCTGGGGCTGGTGCTGCAACTGGACGATTTCAAGCGCATTGCCCGGCATCCGCGGGCTGTCCTGGTGGGAGAGGTGGGACAGATAGTGGTCCTTCCCCTGCTGGCTTTCCTGCTGGCATGGGCCTTCCGGCTGGAACCCATCTTCTTTGTGGGCATGGTGCTCGTGGCATGCTGCCCCGGCGGCTCTTCGAGCAATGTATTCTCCATGCTGGCCAAAGGCGATGTGGCTCTCTCGGTGACCCTCACCGCACTGAGCAGTATCGTCACTTTGGCGACCGTGCCCTTGGTGCTGGCGCTGGCTGTGGCCTGGAGCGGCTGGGACATGGAGTCCTCCATCCATCTGCCCATAGGCAACCTGCTGGTGCAGAACCTTGTGCTGATGTTCCTGCCGATACTCCTCGGCGTGGCAACGAGGCGGTTCTACCCCAAAGCGGCAGGCCGGATTGAGCGCGCACTGTCAAGGTCGGCGTTCCCCGCACTGATGTTCCTGGCTGCCATCTTCTTCATGCAGCACTACGAGAACATACTGAACAACATCGGTCGTCTGGGGCTCTGTATGGGCATGCTCATCCTGCTGGCTATGGGATTGGCCGCCTTGATGAGCCGAATGAGCAGACTCCCGGAGCAGCAGAACCGCACCATCATCATCGAGGTGGGCATGCAGAATGCCGCGCAAGCCATTGCCATAGCCGCCAGCCCCTTTGTCTTCGCCAACGAGGAGATGGCCATTCCTGCCATCATCTACGCCCTGCTGATGAACATCATCCTGCTGGTCTATGTGGCGGTGGTGAAAAAACAAGGATAGAAGATCCCCTTCTTCGATTATTACTTTCATCCTTCCTCCCCATCCTTCAGGAGAGGCTGTGGGGGGGCTTATCCTTCATAGAGGTGGAACATGCGCTCCATCATCTGCCATTTCTGGTCACTGGTGGCATCGGCGTCGCAATCCTGGAACTGAGCCACATGGTTTTCCCATTCCTGCTGGCGCGGCAAGACGGCCAGACGGGCCATGGCACTGTCCCAGTCGAAGTCGAGCGGAGCCTCGACAATCATCACCAAATGGTTTCCGTGGATGAAAATCTGCATGTCGAGGATGCCCACCTGGCGGATGCCCTCCCCTATCTCGCGCCAGAAATGCTCCTTGTCGTGCGCCTGGCGGTAGAGGCGTATCAGTTCACTATCCGACTTGAGCGACAGAAACTGGCAGTAGCGTTTCACCGGCTGCCCGTAGTCCTTTACTGAATATCCTTCGGTTTGCATAGGCTTTCTGCGGTTTTTGGTTGGTATTTCTTTACAAAACTACAAATAAACAGGAGGAATGCGAAGAAAAAACGGCAAAGTTTTTCCGACTTTTCAACCCCTCCTGCCCTCCCCCAAGGGGAGGAAAATGGGATTTTCCTAATTCCTCTCTCTATATATAAGGGGGCGGAGGAGTTACGATTTGGCTGCGCGCCTACTTGCTTACCTGTAAAATCTTTTTACTAAAATCCCGTTTTGTTAACATTTCTGCCGTGTTAAAAAACAGTCGGTGGGGTCCGGTGCCACCTAAGCGGAGAAATGACCGTATTCGGAAGTCCTGCTGACAGCCAGCAACTTACGGGCTTTTTTCTTCCGATTTTCAGGCTCCTGTTTTCCAACTGCCTAGGTCTTGCATTGCAACTGCCTAGGTTTTGGCACACAAGACCTGGGCTGCCGGAGGCCAGGAATTAGGCTTTTGAAGGGTATTTTTCAGTTAAAATATGTAAAAAATGTTAATTCTTACTGCCGGAAAGCCTTGAAAACGCTGAAAATTTTTGTCATGTTTTTTTCCTAAAAAGCAGGTAGGAAGATGGGAGGCATGGCCAGTGCGTTTGGCCATTGTGGGGAAAGGGCATGAAAAAAGCCCTCCTCTCGAGTGGAGGGAAGGGCTTTTATTTTTGCCTGTTCTTTTTCCTGTATTGTGTGGGAGTCTGCTTGTAGCGCTCCAGGAACAAGCGATAGAAAGTCTGCATCTTGGGCAGTCCGCACTCTTCGGCCACTGCCTCAACCTTATATTCGGGATGCAGCACCAGCAATTTGGCGGCATGCTCCAAACGGAAATCGTTCAGATAGGTGTTGAACGACTTGCCCGTACACTTCCTGAACAAGGGAGCAAACTTGTTCTTGGGAACATTCGTGGCGAGAATCAGTTCCTCACGCGTCAAGCGCGGAATGAGAAACTTCTGCTCGTCGACAATAAGTTTCTCCAGACGCTTAAACATGCGCGCATCGCGTTCGCTGATGTAAATCCCCGCTTGGCCTTTTTCAGTATCTTTCTTTGTCACTTTCGGCAAATTTATACAAGTTCTATCGGACTTTCACAGGCCAAAAGTAACGAAAAACTTTGAATATCAATAAGATATAAACGAATTTATATATCAAATCTTCATTTTAGTTATCTCTTATTGTCACAGCCTCCAATATTGTGTCACGGCATTTTTCCATGAGCCATTTCGGCGTGCTTGTGGCACCGCAGATCCCTACGGATGCAACCCCTTCGAGCCAACGCATGTCAATCTCGTCGGCACTTTCTATGTGGTGGCTGTTGGGATTGACACTCTTGCAGTGGTTGAAAAGCACCTTTCCGTTGCTGCTCTTGTAGCCGGAAACAAAGAGAATGAGGTCGTGGCGGGCGGCAAACTGTGCGATGTGCGGCATCCGGTTGGCCACCTGGCGGCAGATGGTGTCGAAGCTTTGGAAGGTCGCCTGCGGGGAGATATGGTCGCGTATGTAGGAGATGATGAGCTGGAACTCGTCCAGGCTCTTGGTCGTCTGCGAGTAGAGATAGATGTCGCGCGAGAAGTCCAGGCGGGCAACATCGTCGATGTTCTCCACCACGATAGCGTGTCCTTCCGTCTGCCCGACGAGCCCGAGCACCTCGGCGTGACCCATCTTTCCAAAGATGACTATCTGGGCCGAGGGGTTCTGCACATACTGCCGCTTGATTCTGCGCTGCAGCTGGAGCACCACCGGACAGGTGGCATCGATGATGTCGATGTGGTTGCGGGCGGCAACATCGTAGGTAGAGGGAGGCTCCCCGTGTGCACGCAGCAGCACCTTGGAATGGTGGAGACGCTGCAACTGCTCATGATTGATGGTGGTCAGTCCTCCGTGATGGAGCCGTTCCACCTCCATGCCGTTGTGAACGATGTCGCCAAGGCAGTAGAGTTGCCCCGACTTCCGGAGCTCCTCCTCCGCTTTCTTGATGGCAGTGGTCACCCCGAAGCAGAAACCGCTGCCGCTGTCTATCTCTATCTGAATCATGGAGGGCTACTTAACTTCAATGTTGATGATAATCTTCGGCTGTGCAGGATCGTTGGTAATCATCAGCACACGAGGCCTGGAACGCAGTGATTTCAACTCGCGCACATCGCCGGAAATCTTCAGTTTGGCACTTTTCCCTGGGGCTATTGTCTTGCCGCTGAGCGAAACCTGCAGGCCAGTAGTGAACATCTGGAGGCGCGATATCTCAAGAGGTTCCGTGCCGATGTTCTCCACCAGTATCTCACCCTTCCGCTTGTTCTTGTTCGAAGGCTGCGACAACACGAGGTTGGTTGCCGAAAGCCGTATCTTCGGCCCATCGCCGCTGCTGGATAATTCCCCGTCGACGGCCGACGGTAACAGCACTGCCGAGATGTTGACAGCCTTCTCGTGCGACACCTTTTCGCCGGGTTGGGCTCCGAGATAGACCGTGGTTTGTGTCAGGCCGAAGTCCCTCAGCAGATGCGAGTCGAGGATAATGGTGGCCACACCGCTCTTGCCCGATGCCAGTTTTGAGGGCGACACCTGGGCCGAAAGGTAGGCTGGAAGGTGCATGAAGACGGGCTGTGCGGTCTTGTCCGAGGCATTGATGATGTGTATCTTCTTGACAGGGCGTTCGCCATAGCCCACATCGTCGAATTCCACTTCGTTGCAGTCGGCGCGAAGGGTGCCAAGTTCCAGCGGATATTCGCCGGAATAGTCCACCACCTCATCCACCACAACGCCGCGCAATGTCAGCACAACAGGCTCCTTCGAAGCACTCGTGTAGACACCTATTTGCTTCTGGAAGTGCCCCATGGTCTGGGCATCGTAGGCTGCGGAGACCTTGAACTGCTGCCCTTCGGCTATCTGCTCGCGCGGCCAGGACACCTCGGTGCAACCGCAGGAGGAGCGCACCTGACGAATGGTTATGGGGTCGCCCGTCTTGTTCCTGAGTACGAATTCCGCCACGGCAGGCGTCTGGAATACTATCTGTCCGAGGTCAATCACCTCTTGTTCCACGCCGATGCGCTGGGCAGATGCCACGAGGGCGAAAGCCGTGAGCAATACTGATAAGAAGCATCTTTTACGCATATTCATTGTTTTTCTTATTTAATGGTGAATTCCAACGCGCCCTGCCGCCCCATGAATTCCGGGCTGTAGGCGCACTGGGCAGTGCAGGTTCCGGTGGTATAGTCGCCAGCACGGTCTATATAATACTCTGTCTCGATGACATGGGTGCCCTTTCTCATGCGGTCGAAGTAGTAGTTCGTGGCATTATCCTGGGGCGCAATGTAGTACCCCCAGTGGTAACCGCTGAGCTGATTCACGGGCTCCAGACATGCCGCACGGCGGTCTTCAACCTGCACGAAGTCGTAGTCGCGGTCGGCTTCGATGGTCACTCGCACCACGATTCGGTCGCCCACATGCAGTTGCTGGCTGCTGTTCAGCACCTCACGCTTCACCTTCAGCCCTGCCGCAGCGCCTGCAACATCGGTGGTTTTCTGCATGAACTGGGCATAGACGGCGCCGAAACTGATTCCTTCCGAAGTCTTCTCGGCCGTCAGCGTATTGCCGATGTTGCCCGTCCGCTTCTCTTTTGTATAGCCAAGGCCTGCTACCGGATGGCTGCGCGGAAGAGTATCGCCGTCAATCTTCAGCACGGCAGGAAGTTTTCCAACGCTCTCCAGCTGGTCTGTACGGCCGTTGAAGAAGGCATAGATGGCGTCGACGGCATTGAGAGGAGTATCCCACGACTGTGTGCGCTTGGCCTGCAGCAACCACCGCTGCATCTCCGCAATGAGTTGTTTCTTCTCCGGCTGCAGCAACTGGAAGGCCTCGATGGCATGCACTTGGGTGGGAATGCGGTAGTCGAACCAACTGTAGTAAGCCTTGTGTGTGTCGAAGTAGCGGCCCATCTCCTCCTTGTAGACCATGTATTCCTCAATGCTTTGCATGTAGTCCGAGGCTTTCTTGGTTTCCTTGTTGTGGCTGAAGATGATGGCCATGGTGGCCTTTCCGTAGATGGTATAGTCGCGCGGAATCTTCCGCAGCCGCTTGAGCATGAACTGCTTGGCCTCCTCGGCTTTCTTCGACAGCGGGGTGTCGGAGATTGCGTCAATGTAAAGTATGCGCACGGCGGAACTGCTCGGGCGGATGTTTTTGTAGCCCTTGCGCTCCAGTTCTATGATATCCTTCATCTCATCGACCAGACATTGTTCCAGGAACGGGCGTGCCGTGGAAATCAAGTTCTCCACTTGCGAGTCCTTGCCAATCATCTTTTGCAGTCTGGTCATCATCTCAACGACGGCCGTTGTGATGTAATACGAACCCGACATGCCCTTCCACCAGCTCCACGAACCGTCCGAGAGACGCAGGTCGTTGAGCTTTGTCAGGGACTGGTTGAGACGGTTGTTCATGAAGTTCTCGTCGAAGAGGTTGATTAATTGGTGTTTCTGCTCGGTCTCATGTTCGGCGTCTGCCACCCAGGGAGTTTCCGACAGAATCATCGATTTCAGTTCTTGGTTCTTCTCAAGACTGCTCATCAGGGATGTTTCCTCACCCTTTTCCTGCTGCCAGCGCTGTATAGTCTCCTTGATTTTGGGCGATGACTTGGCTATAAACCGGGCCAGTTTGTTGGCATAGAAGGCCGTTGCCAGGCTGATGGCATTGTCCGTTTGAGGTGTTGCTATGTTGGGCAGGGCCTGGATGAGGAGCCAGGACGGATTGTCGGTGTATTCCACCGTGAGCCGTGCGGTCTCGTCCTTCACTGCGAAGAGGCGGTTCAGGTCTATTTCCAGGGTTCCGGGTTGGATTTGCGTGATGGGATATGTGTTCGTCACCAGTTCCTTGTCGGGCAGGATGAGGAGGTAATGCTGCTCACCGTCGGAGAAGTCTTTGCCGGCGGCTGTGATGCGGCAGATGTACAACTGGTCCTGCACGGTGGGCTGATAGTTGAACTGCACCACTTCGGTTTGCTCCCTGTCGACACTGAAAGGCACCTGCTGTGTGAACACCACGGCCTCGGTCTCGGGATTGATGAGCTGCAGCTGTGCCGTGCCTGCAATGGGTTCTTCGCTCGTATTGACCACCAATGTGCTGATGGTGGCCCTGTCGTTGGTGCGAAGGAAGCGGGGCATGTTGGGCTGCACCATGACTTTCTTCTTGGCAACGGCCTCGTCCTCGATGATGGAATAGCGCATCTGGCGGTCGTGTGCCAGGCCGATGAAGCGCCATGTGGTCACGCTTTCCGGCAGGGTGAAGTTCAGCGTTACATTGCCTTGGTCGTCGGTGCAGAGCGAGGGGAAGAAAAATGCCGTTTCCTGGAGGTTCTCCCGTATTTGCGGTGAGACTTCGCCCGAAGATGTTTCCGGTTTTTCTTCCTCATCAGGGACGGCCTTTTCCAGTAGCATAGCACTGCCGGCGGCATCCATTTCACTGACAGCGCCCATCAGAGGAGCAGGCTCTGACATCAGTACGGCGCCCTTGTTGCGGTAAAGCTTGCGTCCGTAATCCACCATGGAATTGCCATAAAGGTCTGTCAGATCGGGGTCCAGATGGGAGAAGCGCAGGTTTTCTGCATTGATATACTTGAAATATTGATGTGCGGCAATGCCGCTGGTGCTGTACGAGAGCATCCTCCACGGATAGGAAGCAAGGTCGGGCGAGAGTCCCGGGCTCAGGCTCCAGTAGTGCGAATAGAGTTGTTCGAGCGACTTGTCATAGAGAGTTGCCATGAGTTGTGCCGCCGCTGGTGTTCCCTCCGGAGTGAGGATGTTGAGCGTCCACTCCTCTTTCTGTCCCGGAATGAGTTTGTCGCGGAAGGTGGTCCACTTCATCTTCAGTTTCCTTTCGGGCACTGGACGCAGGATTCTGGCCTGATGTGTGTAGCACTTTCCGTCCTTTACCCATGCGAAGGATACCACTACTCCGTCGCCGTAGCTGTCCTTGTAGCGCACTTTCATGTTCCTGTTGGAGTTGGACAGCCGGAAGGTCGACTTCTCGATGACTTCGTTGTGTGCCACGATGGTGTAGACCACATGCTGCGACTTTGCCGAGGAGCCCACCTGTATGATCACTGGCGAGCCGTCGTTGGGGAAGCGGCTGTCGGACTGATAGAACCAGTCGTTGGTCTCGAAGGCCGGCCGCTGGTCGGTGATGGAGAAGGTAATGAACTCGCGGGTGAGCTTATCGGTGCCGCAGGTGGCCTCTATGCGGTGGCGGCCCGAGGGGATGTTCTTCCACGGAAACTCTATGCGCTGGTTGGCAGTGGCCGTGAAAGGCTTGCCGTCGATGGTGTAGTTGACGGTGCCCTCGATGGGTTCGCCCTGAGTATTCAGGTAGTTGAAGGTAATGGGTTGCAGTTGGGAACGCTCCATCTTGTCGCCGATGCTCAGGTTGAAGGCGGTGACACGGTTGCTCACGGGGAATGAGGTCTCCGCCGGATGGGACTCGCCCGAAAGGCTGGTTACATCGGCACTTACCTTGAAGCGGAAGCACTGATAGTCCGAGTCGTAGAATCTCTCCGGCACGACAAGTGGCAGTGGCACCTTGAAATGTCCCTCCTCGTCGGTTGTGAGGGTTAGTCCGGAGATGATTTCCTCGTCGTCTGAACTGCCCGACCACCACCATCGTCCTTCTGTACGGATTGCATTGACCACCACCTTGGCGTTTTGCACGGGCACGCCGGAGTAAGTCCGCGCCTGTCCGTCCACCATTATGGTGTCGCCAGCCTTGTAGGACTCGCCGTATTGGTTGAATTCCACCTCGAAGGTGGGGCGCTTGTATTCTTCCACACGGATGCCGATGCTGTTGCTCTGGCCTGCAATGGCCTGTATGGAGAAGCGTCCCGTGAGTCCGTCCTGAGGCAGGACGAAATCCACCGATGCCTTGCCGAACTCGTCGGTGGTGACCGTCTGCGTGGCCACCGTCTTGTAGTTGGCGTTGCGGAGGCTGACATCCACTCTCTGTGCAGGGCTCACCTCGCTAGTCATATCCACGCGATCGGTGTAGGTAATCACGCCCACATGGACGGTTTGTCCAGGGCGGTAGATGCTGCGGTCGGTGTATATCTTGGTGCGGAAGCGCGTCTCGTTGCGGTTGTCTCTGATGGAAGAGGCCCTGTCGTTCCGCTCTTTGAAGGCTTTGTCGGCCTCGGTCCACACATAGACATCGCCCATACGGAAGTGCTGGAAGTCGCAAACCACCTCACCATGCTGGTCGGTCAGCAGTTCTATCTGGCTGCCCTTTTTGGCCTTGAGGTCAGTTCCGTCAAGGCGGATGTGTGCTTTCGCTATGGGTTCACCCGTACGGGCGTCGACCGCTACATACCTTACTTTCTGGTCGGGCAGGTCTTGTCTTATCAAGGCCATGTTGGAAACGCTGAGCAATGTGTACTGCGACTGTTCCGTGGTGGCACTTGAGCGTCCTTCAATCAGGTAGACACCGACAGGCAGCGTGCCGAGTTCGATGGAGTCTTCCAGCAGCAGATAGTCGGCATACTGGCCGTATGCCCGTGTGACGGGCATCGATGCGATGGGCGTGCTCTTCTTTTTCACCTTCTCGTAGTCATCGTCACGGTAGAAGCCCCCCATCTCCGAGCCAAGGAGCGGAGTCTTGTAGACGGTCACCTGTAGTTGTTTCAGGTTGCGGATGCTGTTGACCTGCAGTTTCACTGGGGTCTCCGTGGTGTAGGTCAGGGAGGGAATATCGATGTTGTACTGCGGTGCTGTGAGGCTGTTGCGGCTGTTGCGCAGCACTTCCATGCGTTTCCACGATTTCCAGCGGGCCAGACTCTTGTCTATGTACTCCACTTTCTGCTTCGCGGTGTAGTCCTTGCCGAGTGCCGACATCAGGTCGTAGCGGTACAGGGCCAGTTCACCTGCGGCAGGGATGTCGCCATACTGCGCAATGAGTTCGTCCACTTTGACTATCTGCCGGCGCCTTTCGGCATCCGACCTGTTTTCCCTGAGTTGCTGTTCGAGCACTTCCTTCCACATCAGGCAGGCTGCTGCGCTGTTTCCGTGCTGGGTGTAGTAGTCGCACAGGAGTTGGTATTTTCCGGCCTCCATGCCAAGCACATGGAGCAGGTCGTCGTCAAACAGTTTGCTGTCAACGCCCTTCCGCACACCGGGTTCATACTCCTCAGCCTTTGTCCGGGCCAGCAGGTCGAGGTCGGCAAAGGCTTCTTCCGTGCGCTGCCTGCCCAATTCGGCATAGGCGTTGTTCACGCTGGTTTTCTCTTTGTATATCTTTCCGAGCAGCACCGAGTAGACGGCACTGAGGGCGGGGCTGGTTTTCTGGTATCCGATGCGTTTCTTCTCCAGTTTGTCCAAGCCTGTGGGGAGCGAGTCGCTCGATATTTGCGTCAGGTAAGAGAGGTAGCGGAACTCGGCGGCCATGAGTTGTCCGTGCTCATTGGTCCGCTCGGCCAGGTCGATAATGGACTGCAGGTGCATCATGGCTGCCCTGGGGTGGTCCTTTTCCTCGGCATCGTCGACTTGCGTCCAGAGCTTGCTGAAAGTCTGTGCATGCCCGAACATGGGGAAGAAACCAAGAAAAAATACTGCCATAAAAATGATTTGCTTCATAGCGGTGAAGTGTTATAATGGATGCGTAATATGCAAATGTATCAATAATTTTTTGTTTTTCTGAAAACAAAAGCAAGTATTTTCACATTATATGGGCAGCATTACCATTTCTTAATATCTGCACCGAGCCCCAGAGCGGTTTCCGGAAACATCGCGAACTTGTAAAGTTTGTGGAATGCACACTGGCGGAGAAACATTCATCAGGGCGTGTTTTTTCGTCAGGAAATGCTTTCCAGTCCGAAAAACGGCGAAAAATCAGAAAATTGACAAATCGTTGATTGCCAGCAATTTGCACGCAAAAGAAATTCATTCGCACCATTTCCGTTTTCCGTTTGGGACTCAGTTGGAAGGCGTTTGGGACCCAGTTGCGATGCGACCGACAGGGAAATACACTGCGAATGGAGCAAAATAGAAGCGCAGGTGAGCCCCACTTGGGATTCACCTGCGCTTTGCAGAGGGTATTTTCGGCATGAAACGGGACGGATTTTGGTCTTTTCTGGCACCGTTTCCAGATTGCACACTTTTCCGATTTGTCAATTATTTTTACGAAAAACGGGATCTGCGTCAGTTGCGGAAAACAATCTGTCCACCTTCAGCATCCACCTGGATAGGCTGCTTGGGACTGACCGTCTCGGCAAGAATCTGTCTCGACAGCTGGTTGAGCACCAAGCTCTGGATGGCGCGCTTTACGGGACGGGCACCGTATTCAGCATCGAAACCAGCATCGGCCAGGGCCTGTACGGCTGCCGGAGTCCACTCCAAGGTGAGACCCTGCTGGCCGAGCATGGCCTTCACCTGCTGCAGCTGCAACTCCACGATGGAGCCTATCTCCCGCTGGTTGAGCGGCAGGAACATGATGGTCTCGTCAATCCGGTTGAGAAATTCCGGACGGATGGTCTGCTTCAGCAGTCCGAGCACCATCTGTCGGGCCTCTTCCACGGCTGCCTGGCTGGGTGTACCGGCGGCGGCGGAGAGCATCTGCTGGATGTGCTGGCTGCCCAGGTTGGATGTCATGATGATAATGGTGTTCTTGAAGTTGACCACGCGGCCCTTGTTATCGGTCAGCCGGCCATCGTCGAGCACTTGAAGCAGGATGTTGAACACATCGGGATGGGCTTTCTCCACCTCGTCGAAGAGCACCACGCTATAGGGTTTCCGGCGCACGGCCTCAGTCAGTTGTCCGCCCTCATCGTAGCCCACATATCCCGGAGGGGCGCCGATGAGCCGGCTGACGCTGAACTTTTCCTGGTATTCCGACATGTCTATGCGGGTCATCATCTGCTCGTCGTTGAACAGATAGGCTGCCAGTGCTTTGGCCAGTTCGGTCTTTCCCACGCCCGTGGAGCCGAGGAAAAGGAACGATGCGAGCGGCCGCTTGGGGTCTTGCAGGCCTGCACGGCTGCGGCGAATGGCATCGCTCACGGCACTGATGGCCTCTTCCTGTCCCACCACGCGGCGGTGGAGTTCGTCCTCCAGGTGCAGAAGTTTCTCGCGCTCCGACTGCATCATGCGGCTGACCGGTATGCCCGTCCACCGGCTCACCACCTCAGCAATGTCGTCGGCGGTGACCTCCTCGCGCACCATTGCCGTCGCACCCTGGGTCGTCCGCAGCTGCTGCTGTATCCTGTCGATGTCGTCCTGCAGTGCTTTCAGCTGCCCGTAGCGTATTTCCGCCACACGGTCGTAGCGTCCCTCCTGCTCGGCACGGTCGGCCTCGAAGCGCAGTTGTTCCATCTGCAGCTTGTTCTGCTGGATGCGGTTGACGAGTTCGCGCTCGCCTTCCCACTTCGCCTTGTACTGCTGTTCCTGCTCTTTCAACTCGGCAATCTCCTTGTCCAGCTGGGCAATCTTGGGCTGGTTGTTCTCACGCTTGATGGCTTCACGCTCTATTTCAAGTTGCTTCAGCCGTCTGGACAGGTCGTCGAGCTGCTCCGGCAGGGAGTCACGCTCCATGCGAAGCTTGGCCGCTGCCTCGTCCATCAGGTCGATGGCCTTGTCGGGAAGGAACCGGTCGGAGATGTATCGCTGCGACAGTTGGACGGCTGCTATGCAGGCATCGTCCTGAATACGCACCTTGTGATGGTTCTCGTAGCGTTCCTTCAGTCCGCGGATAATGCTGATGGCCTCCGCCTCGTCGGGCTCGTCCACCATGACAGTCTGGAACCTTCGCTCCAGGGCCTTGTCCTTCTCGAAGTATTTCTGATATTCGTTCAGGGTGGTGGCACCTATGGCACGCAGCTCACCCCGCGCCAGGGCTGGCTTCAGTATGTTGGCTGCGTCCATGGCCCCCTCGCCTCCTCCGGCACCCACCAGCGTGTGAATCTCATCGATGAAGAGGATGATTTGGCCGTCGGCAGAGGTTACCTCCTTGATGACAGCCTTGAGGCGCTCCTCGAACTCGCCCTTGTACTTGGCGCCGGCAACCAGCGCTCCCATGTCGAGCGAGTAGACCTGCTTGTCCTTCAGGTTCTCGGGCACATCGCCACGGACTATCCGTTGGGCCAAGCCTTCCACGATGGCGGTCTTTCCCGTGCCGGGTTCGCCGATGAGGATGGGGTTGTTCTTCGTACGCCGTGAGAGGATTTGGAGCACCCGTCTGATCTCATCGTCACGGCCGATGACGGGATCCAGTTTCCCCTTCCGGGCATCGTCTACCAGGTTCTTGGCGTATTTTTCGAGCGATTGGTAGGTGTCTTCCGCACTCTGCGAGCTCACTTTCTGCCCTTTGCGCAGTTCGGCGACGGCCTTGCGGAGCTGCTGCTCGTTCATTCCGGCGTCCTTCAAGATGCGCGCTGCAGTGGAATTGACCGCCAGCAGGGCCATCAGCATGGACTCAATGGAAGCATATTCGTCGCCCAGTTGGGTGGCGATGTCGACCGACTGCTGCAACACCTTGTTGGCATCCTGCCCCAGATAGGGCTCTCCGCCGCTCACCTTTGGCAGGTGTGCCATCTCCTGCTGCAGCGCCTGCTGCACAGCCGTGGCATTCACGCCCAGTTTCTGGAAGATGAAGCGGCACACCTCGGGTGCCTTCTCCATCACGCCTGCCAGCAAGTGGACGGGTTCTATGTTCTGTTGCCCGCCCCGCTGTGCCTGCGCGACGGCGCTCTGTACGGCCTCTTGGGCCTTAATGGTAAATTTGTCAAGTGTCATATACAAAAAACTCCTTTCTTTTCAGTTTGTGTCTGTGTGAGACTGTCACTGAAAAGAGAGGAGTCAAATGGCGTGCCTGACGGGCATTCTGCGCCAATTTGTCACTTTTCCTCAGAAAATGCGCCAATCAGTCGGAAAGCACCTGCTCACCGTGTGTCTTGGTCTTGATTTGCTTTGGCTGGTAGACCTTGGCAATCTTGCCCTCCTCGTCAATGATGAATGTGGTGCGCAGGGTGCCGAAATACTTTCTGCCATACATCGATTTCTCCCCCCAGACGCCGAAGGTTTCGACAAGTTTGTGGTCCACATCGGCTATAAGAGAGAAGGGCAACTGGTGCTTCTCGATGAATTTGCGGTGCGATTTGTCGTCGTCCACGCTCACGCCGAGCACCTCGTAGCCTTCGGCTTGCAGGCGCTCGTAGTTGTCGCGGAGGCTGCATGCTTCTGCGGTGCATCCGGAGGTGAGGTCTTTGGGATAGAAATAGAGTACGAGTTTTCTGCCTTTGAAATCGCTGAGGCGGATTTCCTTGCCGTTTTCGTCGTGTCCCAGCAGTTCGGGAGCCTTGTCGCCAATGTTCATAGTTGGTTGTTTGATGGTTTAGTCGTTTGGTGGTTTGGAATTATTTTGCGTGTAAGTTGACTTTGAGTATTTTTATGACGGACTGTTTCACGGGTTCATCGCATCCTGTAAGCGGTGGTGCCGGATCCTGATTGGGAGTCTGCCGGTTGGGCAAATCACGGTAGCGCCCCGTCGAAAGGCTGAATCGTTCTACAGTGTTGACGGCCTGGTGGAGGGGGAGTTCCACACCGTTGGCCTCCGCTGCGACGGGTGCTGTGGCACGGGTATCAATCATCAGGTGAATGCTAAAGGGCTTTCCTGTTTCATACTTCCCCACTTCCCGTTGGGAACAGATGCCCTCCCAGCAGACTTTTCCCTTGTGGAGAATGAGCACGAGTGCCCGTGTGCCATGCCGGTCGGTAATGTTCAGTTCGAAGGGTTCGCCGTTTTCGGCATCCACCTGCAGTTCAATATCGGCAGAGAGGCGGTTCGTCTGCTGGAAGACACGCACTGCACGGGAATAGTCGTAAGGGTCACTGTCAGTCAGACGGAGGCTGTGCTGTCCGTCGACGGAGGCATCACACCATTTGGAACGGTAGATGTTCCAGTTGGCAACGGGTTCACCCGGAGTGATATTGGAAAAGTCTTCGACAACATCACCCTTCCACTCGGAGCGTATCGGCAGGGGGACGCGCGCCACCCAGATGTCTTCCTTGTTCACGGAGTAGGCCAGCCACATGTTGGTTGTGTCGGGTTGTTGCTCTCCCTCGACGATACCTCTCACATAGCAGGGGCCGAAATCTTTGTTCTCTCCCATGAACCGGCGCGGCGGAACCTCCCCGTGCACCACACACATGTTGTCAAAGCGTATGCCGTCATCGCTGGTGATGGCGATGAGTGGGTAGCGGTAGGGTTGTGTTTCGATGGGATTGTAGCAGATAGCGTACCTTCCGTCGGCCGTGCGTTGGCCCCATTGCTTTCCGCCTGCCATGATGAGGGACGGCACTCGGACCGGTGTGGACCATGTCTGTCCCTCATCGGGAGAGAGAGCGGCGTAACTCCATTTCCAGAGTGCAACCACCTGGCCGTCGGGTCGGTGGTAGTAGTTGGTGGCCTGTACCCGGTTGATGGAATCTTTGAGGTTGTAGAATCCGTCGAGTCCGCGGTCCTCGTCAATCCACTGGAGTGTGCGCAACTTGTCGTTGAGGAGGTCCTGGCATGCTTGTCTGAAGCCTTTATCCTTCGATTGGGTATAGAACGGATAGGCGGTGTCAGACTGATTCCAGCTGGCATGGGAGGAGTACCGGACGAAATAGATGGGACCCATGGTGCCGTCGTCGTATATTTCGCGAACGACACGGCCTATGCCACCTTCCTTGAAGGGGTTGTAGCTGTGTCCGTAGAAGGCTACAGTGAGCAGTCTTCCGTTCGGTGCGGTGTAGAATCCCATCCGTTGGTGCATGATGTAGCCGTAGTAGGGTTTCGGTATGGTTACTCCTTCGGGTGCTTTGTAGGGCGGGAATGCCACGAAAGGCTTGTTCCAGTTCCTTCCGTCGGTAGAGGTTGCGATGAGCGTCTGCCCCGGCGGTTGCTGTTCATCGACCGGATTGGAAAGGTACTGCAGGTAGAATGTGCCGTTGTGGTAGGTCAGATTGGCTGCATGATTGTAGGTCCAGCCGTAGTCTTCGGCCCATTCGGGATGTGTGCGGTTGGCACGCATAACCTGTATGTTCTCCACTCCGATAGCATAACGGAAGCCCCCGTCGTGCAACCGTGGGTTACATATCTCTCCACCGACATACGCTATGGGTTCTGCCGGGGTTCCGGTCTGCGCGGAAAGTGGAAGAAGGAGGAAGGTGGAAGGTGGAAAGAGGAAGGAGAAAAGGATGAGCAAGGTGTTTCGGATGTTCATGTTTGTAGTTTATTTGGTTTCAGACGGTATTCTGTTGCAGCATCTTCCGCTTCCAGTTGCGGTAGCCGAAGATGGCTATAATGATGTATAACGCATAGAGTGCCGACTTGAACGGCAGGTCTTTATAGCAGTAGAGTGCGCATGTAACCACATCGACGGCAATCCACACGAACCACTGTTCAAGGTGCTTATGCGCCAAAGCCCATATTCCTACGATGCTGAATGCAGTGGTAAAGGCATCTGGCAGTGGGACGGTAGAGTCGGTGTAGCGTTTCAGCAGGTAATAAATCACCGCCCAGGCTCCCAGTGCCACCGTCAGGAGCAGCAGGGCCTTGCGCTTGGGAATGCGGGTAATGGGCGTCTCGGCAGTATATTCCTGCGATGCGTTCCTGCCGTGCCGGCTCCAGCAAAGCAGCCCGTATACGGTCATGGAGAGGTAGTAGAATTCCATGGCACAGTCGGCATAGAGTCCTTTCTGGTAGTAGAGCACGATGCCAAGCGACTGCATGAGGAATCCCACTATCCACATCCAGCGGCTGGCCCGGTACTCAAACAGTATGTATGCAAGTCCGAGCAGTGTGGTGAGGAGGTCGAGTCCGTGCTCGAGCAGGAAGGCTTGTATCATAGCGAGATGTTCAGATAGCACATGAAGTGTATGGGAGCCTGTGCGGAGTAGACGCTCCATGCCCATCCGCCATCGTAGGCTTCGAGTTTTCCTTGGTTCATCCTGTAGTTCATGGAGCAGGAGCCGTTGGATTCGTACTTGCTACTGAAGATATTATAGACGGTCGCACCGACGGTGAGCGCCTTTATCTTTCCCAACTGGAAGGTGTAGTTCAGGTCGAGGTCGGTGGTGCAGAAGGCATCGATCATGGCGCTGGTGTAGGTCTCGCCGTCGGTGTTGAGGTAGCGTTTGAACCCCGAGTTGGTCATGTATTGCTTGCCGACATATTTGGTGAAGGCGGTTGCCTTCCATCCATTCTTTTCGTAGGAGAGTATGTTTCCGACCACCCAATCGGGCGAATAGGCCAGGTTCGTTGTTCCTGCGTTGACATATGCCTGGCTCCAGTCGTCGTTGATTACGGTGAGCATCATGTTCTTTGCGCGGTTTTTGCTCCATGTTGCATTTGCGCTCCACCGGAGTCCTTCAATGGGTTGCCAGGTTGCTTCCATCTCAAGTCCTGCACGATAGGTGTCTTTGATGTTCCGCGCCACCATTTCCCCGTTGGAGTCCTGTGCCCCCGTTAGTACGAACTGGTTGTCGTAGTCCATGTAGAAGAAGTTGAGCGAGGCCTCAAAGCGTTTGGAATGGTAGGTGTAGCCGATTTCAATGTCGTTGAGCCGTTCCTGGCTGGGGTCCACCTCGTCGGTTTCTGCGAGCATGTCCTCGAAGTCGTTGCGGGTAGGTTCCTTGTGTGCGACGGCGTAGGAGGCAAAGAGCAGATGGTGGTTGAGGAACTTGTAGGAGAGTCCTGCCTTGGGATTGAAGAAGTTGTAGTGTCGGTCGAGCACCAGCGGCCGCTGCACTTTGTCGTCGTCGAACTCCTGCGACAGTCCGCTCATCGAGTAGTCGATGTACCTATACTGCATGTCTACAAAGGCGTGGAGCCCCGGGAGGAGTTCGTAGTTCACCTTTCCGTAGATGTTTGCATCGGTCTTGCGGGCATTGTTGTCGTAGTAGTGGTTGTGCGCGGGGCATTCGCCGTCGAAGTCTCGCAGCCAGATGACATTGCCGTAGTGGTCGCCGTCGTACTTGTTGAGGGCTCCGCCGAAGTTCATTGTCAACCGGTTTCCGTTGTCGTAGTTGAGCGAGAATACCGTCCCGTAAAAATGGTTTTTCATCTTTTTCTGCCTGACGAGGTCACTGCGGTCGGACGACTGCGGGTCTGCGAGGTGGTATTTGTAGAGTTTCTGGTTGGTCTTGTACTGCTCGTAGTGTCCGTTTCCGTAGGTGTAGTGTGCCGCCAGGTTCAGGTTCCATTGCTTGTTGAACTGGTGTATCCAATGGAATTGGTTGTGCAGTTGTGCGTAGTTGTCGGTCTGGTTGTGGTAGAAGGCGGTGTTGCCGTTGTCGTCGGTGTACATTCCGCTGGGGTTGTAGCGGCATCCGAAGGTTGCCATGTCGGCCTTCGAGACATAGTCCCATGCCATGTATGTCTTCTCACGGCCTCCGAAGGTGATGATTTTGAGCATGTCCTGCCTTCCGAAGTAGGCTGCCTGGAGGAAGTAGGAGCCCAGCCTGCTGGATGCGCGGCTGATGTATCCGTCGCTGCTGATGGTGGAGAGCCGTCCCTGCACACCCCAGTGGTTGGCCAGCAAGCCCGACGAGAAGCGTGCCGTGGCCTTGGTGGTGCCGTAGGAGCCTGCCGCGAGGTTGAGGTCGAGGTAACTTTTTTTGCCGATGTTCTCGGTAAGCATGTTGAGTGAGGCCCCGAATGCGCCGGCACCGTTGGTCGATGTGCCCACGCCGCGCTGCAACTGGAGCGACTGGATGCTGGAAGCAAGGTCACCCATGTTCACCCAATAGAGTTGCGCACTCTCCGAGTCGTTCAGCGGAATGCCGTTGGCGGTGACATTGATGCGTGTCGGGTCGGTTCCGCGCACATGGATGCCGGTGTAGCCGACGCCCGCTCCGGCATCGCTCGAGGCGGTTACCGAGGGCATGGACAGCAGCATCTGGGGGACATCCTTTCCGTGGTTCACGGCCTGGATGTCAATCTGTTGCATCTCGGAAAATGGTACGGGGGTTGTTTTGCGGGCACGCGTGCTGACCACCTGCACTTCCTGCAGTTGGTGGACGGTGACGGTGTCGATGCCTTGTGCGCCGGCTGTGGCCGCACAGAGGGCGAAAAAGAACAGCGAAATTGGTTTTTTCATGGTTTCCTTATTTATTGTTCCACAATAAGGGGGCTTCGATTTTTCCTACGCCGGCATTACCCGGATCAGGTTCTAGGGTATCATCTCAGCCGTGTCAAGTGGCACAGCACCCCTTAGCCTTGCTGTTTGCAAGTGTTGGCGAAGGTAAGCAAAAGCCCCGTATTGAGCAAATCGGAGCACGGAATTTGTCAAAATTATTTATTGCACACTGGGTTTAGTGCTGCCGCCAGATGCCGATTTTCTGAAAAAGTGGGTCGTCGACCAAAAAAAATCGGCAAAAAACGCAAAAATTGCAAACGACTGAGTTCCAACCACTTGCACACATTCTAAAAATATTTCCCGTTTGTGCGTTTTCCGTTTGGGCCCCGATTGCAGCGCGTTTGGGCTCCGGTGGCAATGCGACCGAGCGGAAAATGTCGTGCCATTGGGACAAAAGAGAAACGCAAGTGAACCCCGTTTGGGATTTTTTTGAGGTTTTGCGTGGGAGGTTTTAGGTGGTAGGGCGGTTAGTTTTTTGGTTATTTTGGCTATTTTGAGGATTGCACACTTTTCCGATTTGTAACGATTTTTTACGGTTTTTGTGTCTCTCCCGCAGTCGTTCCGGAGTCAGGCGGGAGCAGCTGCAGGGCCGGCTGCATGAGGAAGGGGCGCATCACATCGTAGCCAACGACAAACGAAGGCTGTCCGGCTGCATAGGGGGCAATCTCGTAGTTCTGGTAGACAAACATGATGCCTTCCTCCTTAAAGAGCGGCGGACACTGGGGCAGCGGTATCAGGTAGATATTGTCTATGCCGATGAGGTTCTGGAACAGTTCGTCGTCGGTAGTGCATTCGAAATACTGCTTGAGTCCTGCGCGGATGACATCGGTGATGTTGTGGTTGACCACTTCCCAGCCTATGCGTCGCCCGTCGGACTTGCGGAAAGTCTGGCCGAGGAACAGGTTTGAGCCGTGTGCCCCACCCCAGTACTCAAAGCCGGTGCAACTCAGGGTGATATAGGTTTCCGTCTCTGCCAGCGGAGCCACCACCATGTCGGAGTAGTATTCCGTTTTCGGGCTGAGCAGGCTGTCCATCTCAATGTAGTTGTCGTGGAAGTCCTGGTCCTTCAGGTCGAGGTAGAACTGCAGCATGGCCTTTGTGTCGAGCACATCGCCGTCGAAGGTGCCTCCGAGCGTTTCGCTCACATATTCCATCATGGCGTATTGCAGGGCGCTGTTGCTGGTTTTCGGCAGGGTCAGCTTGATGCTCCGCTCACCCAGACTGTCGCGCTCGCCAAGGCTGTCGGTCGAAAGTGCCGATGGGACGAACTTGCCTGGCTGCTGCGTGGTGCCCTTCAGGCAGGAACAGAAGAGCCAGACGGAAAGGAAGAGGAATACGGTCGGGGTTCTTTTCATGGTTGGAAGTTATTACTTTTTAAGGTTTTTCTTCAGTATTTTCGCCACCAGGCGCCTTCCCTTTTCGGTCAGTCCGCCACGGGAGAGAAAGGTGTCGTCGGCCTGTCGGTAGGGAATGGGCGAGCGAAGTTTCCTTGCCAGCACCTCGGCCTGCGTCTTGGGCGATGTCGGGTAGGCCGAAACGGCAATGTCGAGTTTCTCCGTCAGCGGTGTGTACAGGTCTATCCGATGCCAGCGGAGGTTGCCTTTTGCCAGTTCGGCAAGCAACAGCGACACCATCTCCTGGTGCTTGCGGTTGATGTCGGGGCTGGCACTGGGAAGGCCGGTGGAGAAATAGATGTGTGCATCGGGATGACACCGGCTCAGACGACGGGCCAGTGTTTCCATGCGGCTGCCGATGGAATCGGGACCGACCTTGGCCTCGAACCATGCTGCCGGCGGCACTATGAGAACCATTTCTGCCGGAGGACAAGTGACTGTTTCCCGTTCCATGCAATCCGGGAACACCTGGGGCCGCACCTGCCACGAGGGAAGCAGTTCATCCCAAGGCACGGAACAGAAAGTGCTGTCGCCCACGATGAGCACCTGACTGCGGCTCTCTTGAACCAGCGGAAAGAGGCAGAGGAAGGCGGTCAGCAGCAATATCGTTCTTTTCATGGAGGAAAACAGTTGGGTTAATAGGAAACGGAACAGGCAATACCTAAGGCCTCCACCTGCGCCGCTATGCGATCCAGTTGCTCATGGGTGGCCTTGCGGAGGGTGCTGATGGGGGTCTCGCGCTCAACGGTATAGACCATGACCTGCTCCGGCGCGATGCGTTTCAGGGCCTGCAGCCAGGGCTCCACAAAGCGCGGTGAGGTGTTGCCGACATCGTGGTTCCCGAAAGTTCCCTGCAGAAACATGGTCTGAATGATTACATGCCCCCGGAAGGCGGCCAGCCTTTCAACGACGGTCTCCACCCGATAGCCGGGCTGCTGAGGCTGGTCCACCAGCGAAATGTAGCGGCTGTCGACGGTGTCGAGTTTCTGGATGTTGTTGTCCACGAGCATCAGTGCGTCGAACACCTCCTTGCGGTGGAGCATGGTGGCATTGCTCAGGACGGAGATGCGGGCTGCCGGACAATAGGTGTCGCGCAGCGAAACGGTGTCGGCTATAATCTGTGCGAAGTCGGGATGCGCGGTGGGTTCGCCGTTGCCGGCAAAGGTAAGCACATCGGGTGCGGTGCCGCCGGCCTGCATCTGCCGGAGCACTTCCTCCAGCCTGCTGCGCACTTCCCCACGGGTGGGACGCGCCTGCCGGGGACGAAAATCGCCGTTGCGGCCGCACTCGCAGTAGATGCAGTCGAAAGTGCATATCTTCCCGTCGGCAGGCATGAGGTTGATGCCCAGCGAAATGCCCAGGCGACGGCTGTGGACGGGACCGAATACCGGCGATGCGTGAAGGATGGTGCTCATGTGGTATCAGACTTAAACGGCACAGACACAATACGGACAAGTGGCTGCAACGGACATGCGGACTACATCCGGCACGCCTGAACCATGTGACTGCGACCGAGCAAAGTTAGTGTTTTTTGCCGGTTCACGCGTTAAAATAGTGTTAAACTATTGACAAGGGGGGTAAAATTTTGTATATTTGCACTTCATAAAAATAAATAAGGTATTAGAAACGAATGGCAAAACGCAAGAAACCATCGCGCAACCGACAGGGGCTCCAGGCCGTGACACTCTGCATCAGCACGGCGCTCGTGCTCATCCTGCTCGGCATTGTCTCGCTCTCCGTCCTTACGGGACGAAACCTTTCCAACTATGTCAAGGAAAACCTGGTGGTCGCCCTCATGCTGCAACAGGACATGACAACCCCCGAAGCACAGCAACTCTACAAACGCCTGCAGACCCGTCCCTACACGAAGAAACTCACCTATGTAAGCAAAGAGCAGGCGCTGAAGGAAAGCATCAAGGCCATGGGCATCAATCCTACGGAGTTCGTAGGCGAGAATCCCTTCCCCTCCTCCATCGAACTCACGCTTAAAGGCGACTATGCCAACAACGACTCGCTGGCATGGATAGCCAAGGAACTGCAGAAATACCCGAAAGTAAGCGAGGTGAACTACCAGAAAGACCTCATCAACGATGTGAACCAGACACTTGCCAACATCAGCATCGTGCTGCTCATCCTGGCCGGACTGCTCACCTTCGTGTCGTTCGCGCTCATCAACAACACCATCCGGCTGGGCATCTATGCCAAGAGATTCACCATCAGGACCATGAAACTGGTGGGTGCCCCCTGGAAATTCATACGCCGGCCCTACCTCCGACAGGCTGTGCTCGTGGGGCTCATCGCCGCCTTCGTGGCCTGTCTCGTCATCGGGGCAGGCATCTATGCGCTCTACTATAACGAGCCGGCCATCGCCGAAGTGCTCACCTGGAAGGAACTGGCCATTACCGCCGGAGTGCTCTTCCTCGTGGGAATCTTCATCACACTCATCTGCGCCCACATCTCCGTGAATAAGTTCCTGAGGATGAAAGCCGACGAACTCTACAAAATCTGAAAAACAAACAAATAAGATATGGACAAGAAATTCCTCGCATTCAACAAGATTAACTTCCTGCTAATCCTTGTAGGCATAGTGTTAATCATTACCGGTTTCATACTGATGGGAGGCGAGCCGTCGAGCGAAGCGGCCTTCCAGCCGGACATATTCAGCGCAAGGCGCATCAAGGTGGCACCGGTGATTTCCTTTGCCGGATTTGTCTTCATGATTTTTGCCGTCATGTATAAACCCAGAAGCAAGAAGAAATAAACCATGAGCGACCTGCAAGCACTACTGCTCGGCATCATCCAGGGACTGACCGAGTACCTCCCCGTCAGCAGCAGCGGACACCTGACCATCTTCTCACACCTCTTCGGCGTCGACACCGACCAGAACCTGACATTCACCATCGTGGTACATGTGGCCACGGTGCTCTCCACCCTGGTCATTCTCTGGAAGGAAGTGGCCTGGATATTCAGCGGACTGTTCCGCTTCCAGAACAACAAGGAGACTCAATATGTGCTCAACATCATCATCTCCATGATACCCGTGGGCATCGTGGGGCTCTTCTTCAAGGACAAAGTGGAGGAAGTTTTCGGCTCGGGACTGCTCATCGTGGGCATCATGCTCCTGCTGACGGCACTGCTGCTGGCATTCTCCTACTATGCACGGCCCAAGCGGAAAGAGAACATCGGCAAACTGGATGCCTTCATCATAGGTCTGGCACAGGCTGCCGCCGTCATGCCGGGACTGTCCAGGTCGGGTTCGACCATCGCAACGGGACTGCTCCTCGGCAACAAGAAAGAAAAACTCGCACAGTTCTCCTTCCTCATGGTCATTCCCCCGATTCTTGGCGAAGCACTGCTCGACACCGTCAAACTGGTGAAAGGCGGAGCCGCCACGGCATTCGGAGACATCTCCGTATCGGCACTGGCAATTGGATTCGGCGCAGCATTCGTGGCCGGATGCCTCGCATGCAAGTGGATGATCAACATCGTGAAGAAAGGCAAACTCATCTACTTCGCCGCCTATTGTGCCATCGTGGGCATCATAACCATCATCTGCAGCCTATGAACTTCATCGCCGGAGAGGTTCTTGCCGTCAACAAACCGTACCGCATGTCGAGTTTCGGTGCCCTGGCACGCATCCGCTTCCTCATCTCAAGGAAACTGCATGTCAAGCGCGTCAAGGTCGGACATGCCGGCACATTAGACCCTCTGGCAACCGGAGTGCTCATTCTATGCACTGGAAGAAAGACCAAGCATATAGAACAGATGATGGGCCACGAAAAGGAATACACCGCCACGCTCCAACTCGGACAAACCACTCCCAGCTTCGACATGGAGCACGAAGTGGATGCCTCCTACCCCACCCAGCACATCACCCGTGAGCTGATAGAGGCAACGCTGAAGCGGTTCGAGGGAGACATCTTGCAGGTTCCACCGGCCTACAGCGCCTGCAAGGTGAACGGTGACAGGGCATACGAACTGATGAGAAAAGGTAAGGAAGTGGAACTTCAGGCCAAGCCCATCCATATCGAGAGCCTGGAACTGACTGACTTCGCCCCCGAGCAGATGAAGATGAGCATAAGGGTGGTCTGCGGACGAGGGACATACATCCGTTCACTGGCACGCGACATCGGACAGGCATTGGGCTCAGGAGCCTACCTCACCGCCCTCTGTAGGACACGCGTGGGAAATGTCAGAATAGAAGACTGCATCGACTTCGACCACTTCCAGGAATGGCTCGACCAGCAGAGAATCGACAATACGCAAGAATAAAAAACAACAAAACATACAAACATGAAATTATCTCAATTCAAATTCAAACTCCCCGAGGAGCAAGTCGCACTCTATCCCCACAGCATCTACCACGAGATAACAAACGAGGATGGGGAAAAAGAAACGCTGCGACTGTCGCGTAGGGACGAGTCCCGCCTGATGGTTCTCCACCGCAAGTCGAACACCATCGACATGCTGAAGAAGGACAAGAAGGGCAAGGAGATAAAGAATTCCTACATCCAGTTCCGCGATGTGCTGGACTATTTCAACGAGGACGACTGCTTTGTCCTGAACGACACCAAGGTGTTCCCCGGACGACTGTACGGCACAAAGGAAAAGACCGATGCCAAAATTGAGGTATTCCTCCTGCGGGAACTGAACCGTGAGATGCGCCTCTGGGATGTGCTTGTAGAGCCTGCACGGAAAATCCGCATCGGGAACAAACTGTTCTTCGACGAGATTGGTTCCATGGTGGCAGAGGTAATTGACAACACCACCAGCCGAGGACGCACGCTGCGGTTCCTCTACGATTGCCCGCACGAAGAGTTCAAACAGGAACTCCTGGCACTGGGCGAACCGCCACTGCCACGCTACATCATCGAGAACCGCAAGGAAAAGCATGCCACACCCGAGGATTTCGAAGACTTCCAGTGTGTCTACGCCAAGAACGAAGGAGCCGTTACGGCACCCGCAACAGGCCTGCACTTCAGTCGTGAAATGATGAAGCGGATGGAGATAAAGGGCATCAAGACTGCCTTCGTCACCCTTCACTGCGGACTGGGATGCTTCCACGACATCGAGGTGGAAGACCTCTCAAAACACAAGATGGACAGTGAGCAGATGCTCATCGGAGCCGAAGCATGCAAGATTGTCAACGAAACGAAACTTGCCAAGCGGCATGTCTGCGCCGTGGGAACCAGCGTACTGAAGGCATGCGAGACCGCCGTGGGCACCAACGGACTGCTGAAGGAATACGACGGATGGACCAACAAGTTCCTCTTCCCGCCCTACAAATGCCAACTGCCCGACTCCATGATTGCCAACTTCTATCACCCGCAGTCCACCCTGCTCATGGCTACGGCCACATTCGGCGGCTACGACCTGGTGATGGAGGCCTACGACCTGGCCGTGAAGAACGGATACCAGTTCGGATGCTTCGGCGATTCACTGCTGATTCTCAACGATTGATGCACTGTGTTTATCTTTCGTTAGGCAGCAACCGGGGATGGCGGAAGCGCAACCTGATGCGTGCCGTCAGCCTGATTGGTGAGCGGCTGGGCACCGTTGTGAAGCAATCCTCAATACTGGAAACCGCTCCTGTTGGATTCACATCAAGGCATAAGTTCCTGAACATGTGCCTGGAACTACAGACAAATTTGTCGCCCGAAAAGTTGCTGGAGGGCTGCGAGCAGATTGAACGCGACCTGGGACGCACACAGAAGTCGGTCAACGGCAACTATCACGACCGCCGCATCGACATCGACATCCTGCGCTACGACGACCTGCAGATGGACACTCCGAGGCTCACCCTGCCACACCCGAGGATGAACGAACGCGACTTCGTCATGATTCCCCTGCGGGAAATATGCAGCGAACCCTGAACCCATAACACGGAAAATCCCCGCAAACATTTCTGCTTGCGGGGATTTTCTGTTTCTCTGTACTGCCGATTACTTACGCAGACCGAGTGCCTTGATGATGGCACGATAGCGATTGATGTCGCGGTCGTAGAGATAAGTAAGCAGTGAACGGCGCTTTCCTACCAGTTTGGTCAGCGAACGAGCCGTGGCAAAGTCCTTGTGGTTCTTCTTCAAGTGCTCGGTGAGATGAGCAATGCGATAGGTGAACAATGCAATCTGGCTCTCTGCAGAACCGGTGTCTGTCGGAGTCTTGCCGTGCTTGCTGAAAATTTCAGCCTTCTTTTCTGGATTGAGATACATTTTGTTGTTTGATTAATTAGTTTTTTGCATTACATCCTTCGGCCGCTTTCCGCCTTAATCACAACAGATTACCGCCTCGAATGCATCGGATTTTCCGAATTGCGCCTGCAAAAGTACACATTTCCTCCCCACAATGCAAACATAATCTCAAAAAAAATTGAGCAAAAGGAATTTCCACATTGATAATTTGAAGACCCTCACTAAATTAATAATTGGAAGTGTTGGCATTATTTCCCAGAAAATTTGTTGGGATATCTGTGCTATTTTATACATTTGCAGAAAACAAGATAAAAAACCTGCAAACTATGAAGAAAGCTATTTTCATGATGATGCTGGCATGCATGACGGCCGTCACTGTCTCTGCTGCGCCCGACGACTACCAGACCATCGAAACAGCAGGCTATACCATCAGCCTGCCAAAGGAATTCCAAACTTCCAGCAATCTGAGCAACGACTACATCCAGTTCCGTTCAAATGCCACGAACACCTGGGACGACGGGGAAGAGCATAGGAGCAGTGCGGTCATCAACCTTACCTACCAGGATGGCGGAGGCGCCACGCCGGGCAACATCAAAGAATTGGCACAGAACCTCAAGGCCATGTATAAAGCATTGGGGAATATTTGCGATGAACCAAAGGTAGTGGACAATGTGGTTGTTTTGCGCATGACCGATGGAGATGAAGAGGTTTCCTGGAGTTTCGTTGTCGTGACAAAAGAAGGAAAGAATCTGAATGGACAAGTGGAATACAAGGCCGGTGAAGCCAAGTTCTACGACGCTATGGTCGAACGAATGGCCAAGTCGGTCAAGATGAAATAATCAGCACCATGAAAAAGATTTTGCTTTTCCTCTTCATACTCTGCGCCTTTACTGCAGCCAAGGCACAGAAAGTCCGGAATGCCAAGGCTGGACAAAAGTACAAGTACGAAACCAAAAACCGTGCGGCCTACCATTTCACGGCAGAACTGTGCGACCCTACCAATGACGGAATGATGGCGGCAATCATGGTTAAAGGCTATGTGGGCAACGAAGAGAGTTCCTATTTTGAACGGAAATTCGACCTGGCTGACTGTGTTAATCCTAATTCAGAAGGGACGAAAAGCGCAGAATGGGTGAACGATAGGGCTGACATCAACTTCGACGGAATGCCCGACCTGCAGATATACCTCTGGTTCACGGCCGTCGGACAGATTATCGAGACCTATGCAGCCTTCGTCTGGAATTCTGAAGGGTATTTCGAAGAGGTGAAAGATTTCAAAGAATTGTGCAATCCTGAAATCCATCCCGACTCGAAGACCATTACCAGCAGTTACCGTCACGGCATCAACAAACTCATCACCGATACCTATATTTGGGATGGGAACAACCTGAAACTAATCAAACAAGAATCCGTAAATCCTTTTGAAGATGAAAACAACTAAGTTCTTTGTATGCCTGCTGATGCTGATTGCGTACAGCGGGAACACCATGCTGGCTCAAAACTGTAAAAAGAATAAGATCAATCATGCCGGGAAAGCCTGCAAGGCCGACAAGCAACTCGTTCAACTCATCCCGGATGTCAATAACGACAGGGTCCTCAACCTCAGCGGGAAGAACGACCACAAGGACATAATGTTCCCCGTCTGGGATCGCGATGACATCTATACTCCCGACGACGAGGATGTCAGCGAATGGGAATACTGTGTCAATCTCGGAGCCGACGGCATGCCCTTGCAGGCACTGCAAGAATCTTTGATGGGTGTCCCCGCCGACATAAAGGAGGTCGGACGGCAGATTCTCATCGACCTTAACTTCGACGGATATTCCGACCTTGCCGTATGCGTGGGTCGCTATGGCGAGGACAAGGCACTCTATTTCGACGCCTGGATTTGGGACCCGGAGGAATTCGGCGGCCTCTTTGTACGCGCAGAAGGGTTCAGGAACATCCCTAACCCGGTGGTCGACAATGCCAATCAGTGCATCCGTCAGATGATTCCAGCGCCAGCCATCAAGGAGGATGCCATGGTGATTGACCGGGAGAAACTGAGACAACCGCAGGAATGGAAATATCGCGACGGAAAGTTTGTCAAGGTAAGCAATGAATATAGTCGCAAGGTTGTTGAGATAAAGGAATAGAATAAATAAAGGTATCCATGAAAAAGATTGCATTATCGTTGTGTATGCTTTGCATCGGTTTTTCGGTGAAAGCACAGATCCGGACCGACGGCTACTGGTACGACGGCTCGCTTTGCTACAATGCCACGAAAGCCAGCGGCGGTATGTTTACGCTGAACGCCATGAGCGAGGGCGAAGAACTCGAGTTCATGCTCATCCCCATTCAGGGTAAGTCCGGCACCTACCATGTTGCCGACAGTTCCAACGACAAGTTGAACCCGTACGACTACATCCACACCGTGGTCCATCAACAGAAGGACGGCTGGGATGTGCTCTGCTTCTACAATGTGAAGAACCAATTGGAAGCAGTCATGCAGCACGAGAGCGAAGGCGACAGCCAGCAACTGAACATCGCAAAATGGAAAAACCAGATCATGGGTGAGTATACCGATGACGAAGATATGAATCTGGACATCATCATCCAATGGGATCACATAAGCGTGAACGGCGAACTGGCCTCGTTCGAGGTGATTACCTTCAACGGACTCGTCACCCCTTACATCCACATCAATGAAATCCCCGGCAGCGTCAACAAGCTGGAGGGGTCGTGGGAGATTGAGCAAACCCTCGAAGGGTTCTTGCTCCACAGCGTCAGATTCGACTCTGAAGATTACATCTGGGTACGCGAGAATCTCGCACCACTCGTATTCAAGGAGAATGCCCCGATGGTTCCCCGGTTTGCCTATGCCAGCAGCACCTTGCTGAACGACAAGAAGTTCCGCAACCTTGACAAGAAGGCACTCCGCATCATGCGCAACGAAATCCTGGCACGCTACGGCTACCGCTTCAAGTCGGCAGACCTGCAGGCGTACTTCGGCCGCGAGCCATGGTACGAGCCTGCTGCCAACAACAGCTCCATCGCACCTACTTTCCTCGAGCAACTCAACATCGACCTCATCAAGTGCCAGGAAGAGAAAGAGTAGTATATAGTTGACAAGCAGACAAGTTATTTGCGTTGCCTACTATATATATAAATAAGGTGGAACCATTTAGTTCCACCTTATTTCTTGTAGAATCATAACTCCTCTGGCCCCTCTTAACTTCTTAAGACTCGTAAACTCGTATAAGCGCAGTAGCGAGCGAAGAGGGGAAATACCGTGGGAGGCTGGAAGAGTTCCGAAGGAAGTTACCCGGCCGTCAAACAGCAAAAGAGGTGCAGCCCTGATGGGTTGCACCTCTTTTTTGTGCTGATGCCTGACGGCATCTTTCTTTGGTTTACTTGCGGATAACCTTCACGGTCTTCACCAGGCCTTGGCTGTCGCGGGTCTGCTTCAGGAGCACGCCACGGGTGTTGGCTGTGGCTGCGCGGCCTTGCAGGTCGAAGTATTTCTCCGATACGATTTGACCATTGTTGGTCAGGTCGGTGATGCCGGTGGTGCTCAGGGTGTATGTCACATCGATGGACAGGATGCGGGCCTGACCTGTGGAGTTGTTGAAGGTAACGGTCTTGCCCGAGCCGGTCCATGTTCCCGTTGTGCCCGACACGCTGTAAGCGTAGGCGGGAGCACCTGCGGGCGACCATACGGCCGATGCGGATGCCTCGAGTTCGCCGGTATAGGTGTTTCCTGAGAAGTTGAAGACAATCTTGTCGATGGAGGCTACATTGTCGCCGGCACTGATGGTCAGGACATTGCCGCCATAAAGACGCAGTGCTGCACCTACAGTGTAATACTTAGGAATAACAGTACCAGAGCCTTTACCGCTATTTCCGGAGATGTTTTCGTCGATGGTGAAATCGCTTATTTCCTGAGCATTCTCATATCCCTGCTCACTGGCAACCCAAGAAGCCTTGGGATGGTTGGGATCTTCGGTTGTGTAGTCTTTGATGGAGAACCACTGGATTTCGGTTTCGTTGGTCTCGCCGCCGCCTTCGTAGATAGACTTGATACCAATCTGGTTCCAGTCCTCGGAATAGAGGTCGTTCAGATAAATCGTAGTCGAGTAGAAATCCCAGTTCTCAGTGAATCCGAACGGAATGATGGTCAAGTCTTCTTCCAGTTTCTCGTGGGTTTCCGGGGTGAAGGTGAGCGGACTAATCTCATGCTCTACATCCACAAAGATTTCATAGTAGAGCTTGGAAGCGGAAAGTGCGTCGCCGTTGGTGTCGACATTAGGCACATTGAAGTCGATGTACCAGCCATAACTTTCGCTCTCAGTCATTCCTGTGATGGAGGGATTGGCCGGCATCGCTGCCTTTTCGACAACCTTAGAGAATACTGCGCCACGATAGGAGTCGAAGTAATAGGAACTGTTGTCCACGAGGAAGAACGCGTTCTGGGCAGTGAATTTTTCTTCGGTGGCATCATAGTCGAGCACCACGGGCTCCCCCATGAGCGTATTCAAGTACATATCGTAGCTTCCAGCATAGTTTCCGAAATACTGTCCGTTCTCAAAAGTAACGGTAGCACCGGAAAGGGTACCCTTTACCCATGCGTCAGGAATATAGGTGCAAAGTCCTTGCACATAGACGTCATTGCCATCGAAGCCAATGTTAACATAGCCGCTGACATCGGCATCGTCATTATAGTTCCTTGCGGTGACTGCATATTCTTCCGTCGTCAGATCGGCTGGAGGAGTAACCACTTCGGGCTCTTCCGGTTCTGTAAATGAGAACACGGCGTTATACCAATAGGTATAGGCCGACATCGATTCTGCCTCACTACTTTCAGCAACATATTTTGTCACCTGTGTGACCGTACCTGCATCTTCATCGTATTCGAAAACGATGTCGCAGACGGTCGAGCCGTCGTCGGAACCGATGAGGTATTCATCGCCATACTCGTCGGAGCCCAGCAACTGACCGCTGGCGAAAGTAACGGTGGAACCGCTGATGGTTCCTTCCACCCAGGCCTCGTCAAACCAATAGGCAAGGCCTTGCACATAAACGGTGCTGCCGCTGATGGCCACCTGTATCTCAGGCATTTGGCTGGTGTAGTCAGACCAGCCCGACGAAGTGTAGTTGTAGAAATTACCGCCTACGGTGTACAGCGTCGCGGTTTCTGCTCCTGCAGGAGGATCCTTGCGGATGGCGCGGCGCGAAGGATTGTGCTTCGTGCCCGTCTTGGCAAGCGCATTTCCGTTGAACAGACTTGGTGTTGCCTTCCCGGTGAATGGTTTGAACGAGTTCAGCTGTTTGGAACCCTGCGCAAAGGAAACCATTGTGGAGAACACCAAAAGGAGTGTCAGTGTAAAAATTTTCTTCATAAGCTTTGTTTTTTATTGGTTGAACAATTGTCTGCTGCTACTATATTTTACCCTTGAAACAAACTTTTACCTTATCGGACTGTGCCAATATGTGAAAATTTGAGAATATTTTAGTTTCTTTTTGCAAAAATAAACAAATTGAAAGAAATTTGATTGGATTTCTATCGTTTTGAAAGAAAATACCATAAATACTTGATTTATGTCAAGGCAAAGGCGAAGGATGTGGAGAATGAGCATGATGAACATAACTCCCCTGGCCCACGAAACAACTAACAATAGACAATTAACAATAAACATTTTACAGAACTCCCCTGACCCCTCTTGACTCAAGAGGGGCATCTAGGTCTCTCCCTTGCAACCAGTTGATTACCAACGACTTGCAATTGAACCTCAAACGCATTCCGTTTGGGGGGCAATCGCGCTCCGTTTGGGCCTCAATTGCATCGCGTTTGGGACCCAATTGGAAAACGGGTGTAAGACAGCCGCTTTTCAGTGGGCAAAAAAATCCGGCAGGGAAGACCTGCCGGATTTTACAGATGGTGCCGATTGCACTGCCGCTTACTTCCGGCAGTCCTTCGGACAGAAGGGTTTCAGTTGATTGAAGAAGTCGTTGCCCTTGTCGTCGACGAGGATGAAGGCAGGGAAGTCCTCCACCTGGATTTTCCAGACAGCCTCCATGCCGAGTTCGGGATACTCCACGCATTCGATGGACTTGATGCTCGACTGCGACAATACGGCTGCAACGCCACCGATGGTGCCGAGGTAGAACCCGCCGTGTTGCTGGCAGGCGTCGGTGACACACTGCGAACGGTTGCCCTTTGCAATCATGACGAGCGACGCACCGTTGGCCTGGAACTCATCGACATAGGGGTCCATGCGGTTTGCCGTAGTAGGTCCCATCGATCCGCAGGGGTAGCCCTCGGGAGTCTTTGCCGGTCCGGCGTAGAGCACCGGATGGTCCTTGAAATACTGCGGAAGCCCTTCGCCTGCGTCAAGGCGGGCCTTCAGTCTGGCATGTGCAATGTCGCGGGCCACGATGATGGTGCCGCGCAGGTTCACGCGGGTCGAAACGGGATACTTGGTCAACTCCGCACGCACGGCGTCGATGCCCTTGTCCAGATCGATTTCAACACCCTTGCCACCCTCGCCGGGCCTGCGCAGTTCTTCGGGGATGAGTTCCGTCGGGTTGCTGTCCATCTTTTCCAGCCAGATACCGTCGCGGTTGATCTTTGCCTTGATGTTACGGTCGGCCGAGCAGGACACGCCCATGCCGATGGGACACGACGCTCCGTGACGGGGCAGACGGATTACGCGGATATCGTGGGCCAGGTACTTGCCGCCGAACTGGGCACCCAGACCTATCTTCTGTGCTTCCACCAGCAGTTTCTGCTCGAGGTCGACATCGCGGAAGGCACGCCCGGTCTCGTCGCCGGTGGTAGGCAGGTTGTCGTAGTACTTGATGCTGGCCAGTTTCACCGTGAGCAGGTTCTTCTCCGCACTGGTGCCGCCAATGACAAAGGCAATGTGGTAGGGCGGACAGGCTGCCGTGCCGAGGCTACGCATCTTCTCCACGAGGAAAGCCAGCAGCGTGCCTTCGTTCTGGATAGTGGCCTTCGTCATCGGATAGAAGTAGGTCTTGTTGGCACTTCCCCCACCCTTTGCCACCATGACGAACCGATATTCGGCTCCCTCGGTGGCCTCGATGTCTATCTGAGCCGGCAGGTTGCAGCGCGTGTTCACCTCGTCGTACATGTTCAGGGGGGCATTCTGCGAGTAGCGCAGGTTGTCCTGGGTGAAGGTGTTGTACACGCCCAGCGACAGCGCTTCCTCATCCTCAAAGCCGGTCCAGACCTGCTGGCCCTTCTCAGCATGGATAATGGCGGTTCCGGTGTCCTGACAGAAAGGGAGAATGCCCTTCGCTGCGGTCTCGGCATTGCGGAGGAACTGCAACGCAACATACTTGTCGTTCTCCGAGGCGTCGGCATCGTGCAGAATCTTTGCCACCTGCTCGTTGTGCTCACGCCGCAGCATGAACTCCACATCGTGGAACGCCTGTTGCGCCAGCAGCGTCAGCGCCTCTTTCTCCACCTTCACGATTTCCTTGCCTTCGAACACCGCCGTGCTCACGCCTTGCTTGCCCAGCAGGCGGTACTCAGTGGTGTCCGCACCCAACTGGAACATGGGCGCATACTTGAAATCTACTACTTTTGCCATAATTGTAATTGTATTTTTTAGTAATAATGAATGTTTGAAACGATATGCGGTGAGCGGGCTTGCATCAGATGCTCAGTTCGTCGAGCACCTTTATCAGCTTCCTGTTGAATGGTTTGTCCTTGCGGATGCACTCCGAGAAGGGCACATAGACCACCTCGTTGTTGCGGACGCCCACCATCACATTGCGTTGTCCCTGCTTGATGGCCTCTATCGCACCGACTCCCGTACGGGAAGCGAGGATGCGGTCATGGGCAGAGGGAGAACCGCCGCGCTGCAAGTGACCCAGGATGGTCACACGCACATCGAACTCGGGGAACTCTTTCCTAACGCGATCGGCATAATAGAGCGCACCGCACTTGGGACTCTCCGACACAATTACGATGCACGACTTCTTCGACTTGCGGATGCCACGGCCCATAAACTGCGCCAACTGGTCCTCCTCCATCATCTCCTCGGGAATGATGGCAGCCTCGGCACCACTGGCAATGGCAGAGTTCTGCGCCAGAAAACCGGCGTCGCGACCCATCACCTCGACAAAGAAGATGCGCTCGTGGGAGTTGGCCGTGTCGCGGATGCGGTCCACACACTCCATGATGATGTTCATCGTGGTGTCGTAGCCGATGGTAGAATCTGTCCCGTAGAGGTCGTTGTCGATGGTGCCAGGCAGCCCTATGCAGGGAAAGTCGTACTCCATGCCGAAGTTACGAGCCCCCGTCAGCGAACCGTTTCCGCCGATGACAACCAGTGCGTCTATGCCTTCACGCTGGCAAGTCTCATAGGCCTTCCGCATGCCTTCCGGGGTCATGAACTCCTTCGAGCGTGCAGTCTTCAGGATGGTGCCGCCTCGCGTGATGATGCCAGAGACATCCTCGGTGGTAAACGGCTTCACCTCGCCCTTTATCAGCCCGTCGAACCCGCGATAGATACCCTTGATGGCGAAACCGTTATAGATGCCGGCGCGGGTCACGGCACGGATAGCGGCATTCATACCAGGGGCATCTCCCCCCGATGTCAAGATGCCGATTGTCTTTATCTTGCTCATATCTTCTACCTGTTTTTATTCCTGTTTTCACCACTTAGTAACCGAACACCTCTTCAAGCGTCAGGCGCTTCACGGGTGCAATCTTCCCAAGCGACTCCATGTCGAGCTGGTTCTCGTCGCCGAGAATGAGGTAGCGGAGGGTCTTGTCGGCCATGTTCCGCTTCTCAAAGTCGACAATGTCCTGCAGTTGTACGGCCGGAAGCTGTTCGAAAACCTTGCGGTTCAGGTCGTAGTCGATGCCCAGTCGCTTGGCGGCCAGGTAGGCATTGATGACGGAGAACTTGGTAGTGCGCCTGCTGGCAATGGACTTCATCATCGCATCCTTGGCCACTTGGAAGGCCATCTGGCTGGCAGGCATGCCGTTAAGGATTTCGTGGAATACATTGACACAGTCCATCATCTTGTCGTTCTGGGCGATTATGTTGGTGTAGAAACTTTCCGTCTCGCCGGCACGATAGGGGCGCTGGTAGAGTGCCGAGGCACTGTAGGCCAGTCCGCGGGCCTCGCGCAGTTCCTGAAAGACGATGCCGTTCATACCGCCACCGAAGTATTCGTTGAACACCGACATGACGCCTGCCTCATTGGCGTCCCACGCCTTATTCTCATTATGGTACATACGCATGTAGATGTTCTTGGCATCGTAGGGCGCAATGAGTATCTCGCTCTGCGGGGTTGCCTGCTTTTCGTAGGGCTTGTTGGCCAGTGCGGGCAGGAGTTTCTTGCCGGTCTGGTGATACTTTGTCACCACCTTGTCCAGCTCGTCCATGCTCATCGGGCCGTAGTAGAGCACCGTATGCGCATGGTTCTTCAGGTTCTTGATCAACTGCACCAGTTCTTCAGGGTTGGCGGTGCGCATCTCCTGTTCCGAAAGATGGTTGCGGACGCTGTTGTACTCGCCGTAGATGCCGTAGTTGCTCAGTGCCGAGAAGCAGGCGTTCTGGTTTTTCTTTTGGTCGGCGCGACCCTTGAGTTCAAGCTCTACGCATTCGTTGTAGACCTTCGGATCGCTCTTCACATTACCGATAATGTGCTCAACGAGCTGCAATGCCTCGGGCAGACTCTCGTTGAGTCCGCTGAGGGAAATCTGCACCTGCTCGTCGCTGACACGCAGCCGGTAGGTACAAGCCAGTTGGTAGAACATCTCCTGCAGTTGCGGTGCGGTGTACTTGTCGGTTCCGAGGTAGTCGGTGTAGTCGGCAGCGAGTTCCATCCGCTTGTCGGCCTGCTTGCCGAAGTCGAAGAGGAACACCAGGTTGAAGAGGTCGTTCTCGGTGTTCTGCTTGTAGATAACGGGGAGACGGCGTTTAGTCAGCCCCTGGGTCAGGTCCTTGCTGAAGTCGAGGAATACTGGCTGTATGGGCTCCACTTTGGCATTCTGTATGTCTTTGACAAACTGACTCACCTGGTCACGGTTGGCAGGTATGGCGGTAATCTGCGGCTTGTCAATTTTTTTCTGGGTGGTGTCGACGCCCTGCCGCTTGTAGATGGCAATGTATCCGTCGGTGAAGAAGCGGTTGGCGAAGTCCACCACATCGGCTTTCGTAATCTTTGCGAGCCGGTCTATCTTGCCGACGACACTCTCCCATTCCTCACCATTGATGAAGGCGTCGACAAACTCGCTCACGCGGCTTCGGTTGTTGTCGAGCGAACGGAGATAGTTCAGTTTCTTGTTCTTGATGATGGATGTGAGAAGTTCCTCGCTGAACTCACCTTTTTTCAGCAGGTCCAGTTGCTCCAGGAGGAGCTGTTTCACCTCGTCGAGGGTCTGTCCTTCCTTCGGTTGTCCTGCGAGGATGAAGCCTCCGTGGTCGGCCAGGAGTTCATCGCCGGCGAAAGCGCCCTGCACCTTCATCTGCTGATTGAGGTTCAGGTCGAGTAGTCCGGCCTTGCCGTTGTTCAGGATGGAACTCACCAGTGCCAGCGTGTCTGCCTGTTGCGAGGTGGCCTTGTCTGCACGCCACCCCAGCCAGATTTGTTCGGCTTCCTGTCCGAGCACCGTGCTGTCCTGCGGAGCGGTCAGTTCGGGCAGCGGTGCGAACTTGGGCTGGCTCACATCGGCGCCTGGCTGCCATGCGGAGAAATAGCGGTCGATGATGGCGATGGTCTGGTCGAAGTCGAAGTCGCCTGCCATACAGATGGCCACATTGTTGGGAACATACCACTTCTTGAAGTAGTTCTTGATGTTGACGATGGACGGATTCTTCAGGTGTTCCTGGGTACCGATGGTCGACTGTGTGCCGTAGGGGTGCGTGGGCCACAGTTTTGCGGCAAAGGCCTGAAACAGTTTACGCTGGTCGGAGGTCAGTCCGATGTTGTATTCCTCGTAGACGGCTTCCAGTTCGGTGTGGAAACCGCGGATGACCATGTTCTGGAAGCGGTCGGACTGTATCTTAGCCCAGCTCTCAATCTCGTTCGACGGGATGTCTTCCGTGTAGCAGGTGACATCGTTGCTGGTGTAGGCGTTGGTTCCCTGTGCGCCGATGGCTGCCATGAGTTTGTCGTATTCGTTGGGGATGAAGTACTGCGCGGCAATCTGGCTGACGGAGTCTATCTCGTGATATTTCTGCTTGCGCAGTTCGGGATCGGTAATAAGCCGATATTCCTCATAGCGTTTCTCTATCTCGTCGAGCAGGGGTGACTCTGCATCGGGGTTGTTGGTGCCGAACTGCTTAGTGCCTTTGAACATCAGGTGCTCAAGATAGTGGGCCAGGCCGGTGGTTTCTGCGGGGTCGTTCTTTGAGCCGGTGCGCACTGCTATGTGGGCAGTGATGCGCGGCATCTCCCTGTTGACCGAGAGATAGACCTTCAGTCCGTTGTCGAGTGTGTAGATGCGGGCTTGCATGGGGTCGCCCTTCACGGTTTGATACTTGTAGTCTTTTGCCGGGGCCGGCATCAGGGCGATGACCAGCAGCAGGCCGATGAGCGAAAGTTTGTTTCTCATATTGATAATGTTATGTATTGTTCTATCTTGCAAAGATAATAAATCCAGGGCATGTTTCCGCTGTTTTGCCCGAATATTTTTCAGGCCGGGCGAAAGTCGGCGGTGTGCGGCAGAAAAACAGCTTCGCCCAGCAGGTCGTGTGTCTGCTGGGCGAAGTCATATTGCTTGCGGTCAACCGGTCAGGCTTTCCACTCCTCGAAGTCGATTTCCTTGTCCAGTTGCGAGATGAAGTTCTGGAGCACTTCGGGTTCAACATCGCCCAGTTCGAATTCTTTCTCGGCATCTTTTCTTATCTCGGCAATCCACGCCCGGCGTGCCGTGATATAGTCCTTTTTAATGCGCTCGGCGGCTTCGGGGGTGATTTCGTCAATCCCATAGTAGTCCTGAATCATCTTGTAGCCCCATGCCCAACGGTATTCGGCATAGTTTTCATGCAGTTGACGGAAGCGTTCCAGCACCTGGTTGATGTCCGTGACGGTGCCGCCGACAATATCGTCGACCAAGCGTTGCTCCTCTCTCTCGGGCAGCAGCAGTCCTGACAGGTCGTTCCACTTGCCCAGTCCCACCTCGCTGGCGGGGCGTTCCAGTTTGTGGCGCTTCATGACTGCCCCCATGAAAATGCGCAGGGCAATGTCGTAATACTTGATGCCTTTACGGAGTGAGGATGCCTTGATGACATATTCGTGGTAGTTGTAGGTCGAGACATTGTCGCCGCTGGCATTGCGCAGTTGCTCCAGGATGCGCTTTCCCTCGAGTATTTCCCCTACGGAGAAAGGCGATAGCCAGTCGAAATTGACGATGCTTTTCTGGCCGTTGAGCGGCCGGGCATCGCGTTTCGGCCACTTGCGGATATCTCGATAGAGTCCCACGGTGGTGAGGTTGCGCCCGGGCACGAGGTACATCGTGTCGTTGTAGGCGATGAGATAGGCAAAGGGCAGTTTGCGGGTGTCGGGATGATACATCAGTTTGCCGAAGCAGACGGAGAATGTTCCTATCTTGGCCGGCATGAGGATGTAGGCGCCCGAGGCTGTCTTGGTGCCGCGCTCCAGGGTTCCGTAGTGCATGGGACCCATCTTGTAGGCATGGTTGGAGAAGTTTGTGTTGGAGCCTGCATTGTAGAAGGAGAACTCGCCCCCGATAAGCAGCGAGCTTTTGTGGTGGCTTGCGGAGAAAGGTCCGCAGAAGGCGGCACATGCCTCGCCGTTGGCCATGAAGGAGTTGGCGAAGAACACGCTCGACTCTGCGGTGAAGCCGTTGGTTATCTGGCAGGTTTCTCCAACGAAGCAATTCTCTATCTTGGCACTGTTCAGTATGCTGGTGCCGTCGAAGATGATGGAGTTCTCGCAGATGACGCCGCTGCCTATTTTCACCGCAGCCCCCGGGATGCTTTTTATGCTGCAGTCGGAGAGCCTCGTTGCCCCCACGATTTCGCAGTCGTCGTTGATGTGGGTGTTGATAATCATCGAGGTATTCACAATGCGCACATTGTCGCCAATGACGCCGTATTTGGGGATGGTGCGGTCTATTTCCTCGCGGATGAGGCGGTGGAGGCGCTCCATGAGGGGTGCGTTAGCAAAGTGCTTGGCCATGAAGGCAGCCAGTTGGCTGGTCAGTCCGTCGAAGAGCATGACATTGCCGTCGCCCACCTCGTTGAGCACGGAGATGACTTTTCCCTGTCCGAAGTGTGCCTTCTGGTTGGTTTCCAGCGTGTTCACATTAGTGATGACGCACCTGTTGCCGATGGTGTAGTTGTTGATACGGTTTCCAATCCGCTCGATGAGGCAGTTGTCGCCGATGGTAACATTGCGCAGGGTGGCGTTCTTCAGTGCGCTGTGCTTGTAGAAGTCGTCGCTAATCTGCACATCCTCGGTGAGTTCGCCGAGGCGCACATGGCCGTAGAATTCCACTTGGTGGACAAAGTCTGCGTTGAACCGTTCGGCCACCTGAATGTATTCCCAGCGTTCGGCCTGGCAGCCTTGCCGCTGCAGTTGGGCAATCTCTGCCGATGTAAGTTGTCTGTATGCCATAGTGTTATTGGGGTTTGGTTTATTCTTCGGGCGATTCTATGTTGTAAAGGAAGTCGTTGTAGGGGTATTTCTGGACATGCATCTCGCGCACTTTCTGGTAGAGTATGGTGCGGAACTCGTCGATGTTCTGCTTCTGCAGGGCGGAGATGAAGATGCAGTTGTCGTTGAGTTTTGCCATCCAAGTGCGCTTGAGCCGTTCGAGGTTGATGTTTTCGCGGGTTTCGGGGGTCAGGTCGTCGGGGGCCTTTTCCACCCACTTGTAGTTGTCTGTCTTGTTGAAGACAATCATGGAGGGCTTTTCTGCACATCCGAGGTCGGCCAGGGTTTTCTCCACCACGCTTATCTGCTCCTCGAAGTCGGGGTGTGAGATGTCTACGACATGGAGCAGGAGGTCGGCCTCGCGCACCTCATCGAGGGTCGACTTGAACGAGTCGACGAGGTCGGTGGGCAGTTTGCGGATGAATCCGACGGTGTCGGCCAGCAGGAACGGGAGGTTCTCCACCACTACCTTGCGTACGGTGGTGTCGAGCGTGGCAAAGAGTTTGTTCTCGGCAAAGACCTCGCTCTTTGACAGGAGGTTCATGATGGTCGATTTTCCTACATTAGTATAGCCCACGAGTGCCACGCGGATGAGCCGTCCGCGGTTCTTGCGCTGGGTGGTTTTCTGCTGGTCTATCTCTGCGAGCCGCTGCTTCAGGAGGGTGATGCGGTGGAGAATGATCCGGCGGTCCATTTCCAGCTGTGTCTCTCCCGGGCCGCGCAATCCCACCGAGCCCTTGCCGCCGCCGGAGCCGGAGCCGCCGCCCTGACGTTCCAGGTGGGTCCACAAACGCTGCAGACGGGGCAGCATGTAGCGGTACTGAGCCAGTTCCACCTGTGTCTTGGCGGCCGCTGTCTGTGCACGCATGGCGAAGATGTCGAGGATGAGCGAGGTGCGGTCGAGTATCTTCACCCCGAGGGCCTTCTCTATGTTGCGGATTTGCTTTGCCGATAGTTCGTCGTCGAAGATGACCATGCCCACGGGACGCTCGTTCTCCTCCTCGTCGCGGATGTAGGAGGCAATCTCATCAAGCTTTCCCGAGCCCACATAGGTGATGCTGCTGGAGCCGCCGGCACGCTGGGTGAACCTTCGCACGACCTTCGCTCCTGCCGTGTCGGCAAGAAACTCCAGCTCGTCGAGGTATTCCTTGGTCTTGGCCTCGTCCTGACGGGGGGTGATGAGACCTACCAGCACGGCGGTCTCGACCTTGGCTTCGGATATGACAAATTCTTTCATGTACGGCTTGTTTCGGTGCAAATGTATGGAAAAAAAACGAGACCGTTGTATGCAGACAGTCAAAATGTAGTGCAAAGGCAACGCAAAGCATTACGCAAGAGAGGGTTGCGATGTAAAGATATTTTACGAAAAGAGGTCCGTTTTACTGCTTCTGTAGTGCATTATTTTCGAAAAAAAATTGTCCGGTGCGAAAAAACGCCGGATTTTTAAAGTTTTCATAAAATACTGTTGTTCAGTGTGTTGCGCATTTTTTACTTCCGCTGCCGGACTGACAGATTCCAACTGTATGGGAGTTGCAGTCCAACTGGGGCTCGGTTGGAGTCCAACACCCGGGGTTGCGACGGACAAGAGGAGGGATTTTGGACAGGGAAAATTGTCATTTGGGGATGAAAACGAGGACTTTTCTTGCACAAAACGGACTTTTTGTGCAACACGAAAACATAAAAATGAAGGGATGGCTCGTCTAGATTGACGAAATTTCCGTACAGCTTTTGTGTAGCGATTTTTTACTAATTTCCCGATGAAATGGGCAAAAATTCGCTCTCGGCTCAGTCTGGTTCCTTCCGGAGCGACAGCCACTTGCCATAGGTGAGCATTCGCCACACCCACTCCAACGGGCCGAAACGGAAACTGCTCAGCCAGCAGGTGCTCAGCACAACCTGCACGATGAAGATGCCGACGGCGGTGAGTTCAACGAAAAGCAGGGAGAAACGATTGCCAAGTCCCAGGCCGATGCCATAGAAAAGCAGGATTCCGACAATGGATTGACCCATGTAATTGGACAGTGCCATACGCCCCGGAGCCGCCAGCCAGCGCAGGACGGGCGACGAAGGACAACGCTGCTGCAGACGGCAAAACAACACAATGTAGATTCCACTCATGGATAGGGCACTCAAGAGATAGAATACGCCATGTACGGCACGCCCCAGCGGATGGCCGTTGAGCGCACTCCAGGCATAGAGCCATGAGAATGACAGGGAGACAAACAGCCAGACAGCCTGCCAGAAGCGGGACGGGCACTGCCATTCAGCCACACGGGCGTACCACCGGCGGCGGCCGGCAACATAGCCCAGGAGGAAGAACGCCAGCACCTTAGGCACACGGTGGCCCTCGACAAACTCCCACATGCGCTCCACAAAGCCCTGTATGAGGAACTGGAACACGGCTGCATAGGAGTCGGCATCGCGCAAATAGGTGGAAAAGTTCTGCTCGTCAATGCCGTGGGCATGGGCCGTCTGCCACCAAAGAGCCTCCAACGGCTTGCCCCAGTCTATGCCGGACACATCGCCGACGGCATCGAGCACGATGGGAAGCAGCAGCAAAAAAGCCGCCCACTGCAGCAGCCGACGGTCGGAACATCCGGCAAACAAGGGCAGCAACAGGCCCATGCAGGCATAGAGCAGCAGGATGTCGCCGCTCCACAGCAACCAGATGTGAAGCAATCCGATGAGCACCAGGAGCAACATCCGGCGGTAGAAAAGCCGCACACCGGCCACTCCCTTGGCCAGGGCACGCTCCAGAATGAGCGAGAACCCTATTCCGAAAAGCAGGGAGAAAATGGTATAGAACTTGGCATCAATGAAGAAAAACTGCAGAAACCGTACCAACGGGTCGGCTCCTGCATGAGGAATGGCCTGCTGGTCGGCAGCCGACATGAAGATCCAGAGGGCAAATTCCGGCAGGTTGGCCATGCAGATGCCCAGCAGGGCAAAGCCTCTCAAGGCATCGAGGATGAGGTATCGCTGTCGCTCTTGGGTGGGAGCAAGCGCAGGCTGGGATGTCATCGGCCGGCTATTTATTCCTTGTTGGCGCGCTTCCGCTCCAGATGGTCAAGGATAATCTTACGCATACGCATCGACTTCGGGGTCACCTCCACCAGCTCGTCGCCCTTGATGTACTCGAGACATTCCTCCAGGCTCATGATGACCTTCGGGATGATGCGGGCCTTCTCGTCGCTGCCGCTGGCACGGACATTGGTCAGCTGCTTGGCCTTTGTCACATTAATGACGAGGTCGTTGTCGTGAACATGTTCGCCGACAACCTGCCCGTAATAGACTTCTTCGCCCGGGTCGATGAAGAACTTTCCGCGGTCCTGGAGCTTGTCTATGCTGTAGGCGTAGGCCGTTCCTGTCTCAAGCGCCACCATGGAGCCGTTCACCCGTCGCTGAATTTCGCCCTTGTAGGGCTGGTAGTCCTTGAAGCGGTGGGCCATGATGGCTTCGCCCTGGCTGGCGGTGAGCACATTGGTGCGCAAGCCTATTATGCCGCGGGAGGGTATCTCGAACTCAATGTTGACGCGGTCGACCTGCGACTCCATGGAAACCAGTTCGCCCTTGCGGCGCGTCACGAGGTCGATCATCTTCGAGGCAAATTCCTCCGGCACATTGATGGTGAGCTGTTCGATGGGCTCGCAGCGCTGGTCTCCAATCTCCTTGTAGATGACCTGCGGCTGCCCCACCTGCAACTCGTAGCCCTCGCGGCGCATGGTCTCGATGAGCACGGAGAGGTGCAGCACGCCACGGCCGCTCACAATCCACTTGTCGGTAGAGCCTTCGAAGTCCTCCACCCGCAGGGCAAGGTTCTTTTCCAGTTCGCGTTGCAGGCGTTCATAGATGTGGCGGGAGGTCACATACTTGCCTTCCTTGCCGAAGAAGGGGGAATCGTTGATGGTGAAGAGCATGGACATGGTGGGCTCGTCGATGGCGATGGTAGGCAGCGACTCGGGGTTCTCGAAGTCGGCTATGGTATCGCCGATTTCGAAACGGTCCAAGCCAATCACTGCGCAGATGTCGCCCGAAGATACGGTGTCGGTCTTCTGGTGCCCCATTCCCTCGAAGGTGTGCAGTTCCTTTATCTTGGTGCGCTCCTGTGTGCCGTCGCGGTGGCAGATGGTCACATTCATGCCATCGGCGAGCGTGCCGCGGTGGACACGCCCTACGGCTATACGGCCGGTGTAGTTGCTGAAATCCAGGCTGGTGATGAGCATCTGCAGCGTTCCCTCTAGACGCTCGGGGGCGGGGATTACCTCGACAATCTTGTCGAGAAGGTAGTCGATGTTGTCGGTCGGACGGGCCCAGTTCTCACCCATCCAGCCGTTCTTGGCAGAGCCGTAGACCACCGGAAAGTCCAGTTGATCCTCGGTGGCGTTGAGCGAAAACATCAGGTCGAACACCATCTCGTAGACTTCCTCGGGACGGCAGTTGGGCTTATCCACCTTGTTTACCACCACGATGGGCTTCAATCCAATCTGAAGGGCCTTCTGAAGCACGAAGCGTGTCTGCGGCATCGGACCTTCAAAGGCATCGACAAGGAGCAGACAGCCGTCGGCCATGTTGAGCACACGCTCCACCTCTCCGCCGAAGTCAGCGTGCCCCGGAGTGTCGATGATGTTGATTTTCGTCCCCTTCCAGTTGATACTGACATTCTTCGAAAGGATGGTGATGCCACGCTCGCGCTCCAAGTCGTTGTTGTCGAGCATGAGGTCGCCGCCGTTCTGGCCGTCGCGAAAGAGCTTTCCGGCCATCATCATCTTGTCGACAAGGGTGGTCTTGCCGTGGTCCACATGGGCGATGATGGCTATATTTCTGATGTCTTGCATAGCGTTTGGTTCTTCAACTTTACTTTCACGGCAAGGGAGTGTGCCGTTTTTTCGGGCGCAAAATTACGAAGAATTTATGGTATTCGCCCTAACGCCAGGGAGTTTTCTTCGCTTTCAGGGCGGTTTTTGCACTGTGTTGCATGCGAGGAAAGCCCACCAGCACGGAAAAACAAGAAAAAGGGCTCGCTGTCCGGCGGACAGAAAGCCCTCTGAATGGTATGTCATGCACCGCGGCAGAGTGCGTCGATGCCTACATCTTGCCCACTACACCGAGCGTTGTGGTACGGATGAACTGGACAATCTTCCGGATTTCGTCGCTCATGGGCACCTGCTCTTCCACCTGACGGGCGGCATCGAGCACACTACCCTGCCCGTTGAACACCAGGCGATAGGCATTGGCAATGTGGCGTTGTACCTTTTCGTCAATGCCGTAGGCAGTCAGCATGGTGTGGTTTGCACCCAGGTACTCCACAGGCTTGCCGCCCACGACAATATAGGGGGGCACATCCTTGGAGAAAGTGGAGCCTGCCTGTATCATGGAACCAACGCCAACGCGGGTGTTGGCGTTGGCAATCACGCTGGTGGAGAAGATAACTCCGTTACCAATCTCGCAGTTGCCGGCTATCTTCGTGCCGTAACCGAACACGCAGTTGTCGCCCACTTTCACATCGTGACTCAAGTGGGCACCCTCCATCAGGAAGTTTCCGTTGCCGATGACAGTCTGTCCGCCACGATGGGTGGCACGATTGATGACCACATTCTCACGGATGATGTTGTTGTCGCCGATGAAAATCTCGGTCTTTTCGCCCACGAAATCGAAGTCCTGTGGCAGGGCGCCGATGACCGAACCCTGGTGTATCTTGTTGTGACTGCCCATCCGTGTGCCGTCCAAGATGCTCACGAAGGGGAAGATTATACAATTGTCGCCTATCACCACATCGTCTTCTATGTAGACAAAGGGGAATATCTTGCAGTTGTCGCCTATATTTGCGCGGGGCGAAATCTCTGCTCTGGGACTAATATCACTTGCCATATTAATAATGTATGCTATGAACTGTTAATTCTGAACGCTAATACTCAAACTATTTCCCGCCTCCGCCGAGGGCATTGTAAAGATCGACAACAGCCTGCATCTTGGCAAACTGGTCGGCAATCTGGTTCAATTCGGCATTCAGCAGGCTGGATTGTGCCGTGATAACCTCCAGGTATGAGGAGCCGGCACTGGCCATGAGGAGCTTCGTATCCTCGACATTCTGCCGCAGGACAGCAATGCGATGGGCTTCCAATAAGGCCTTCTCGTTACTCGAATTGTACTGAACCAGGGCATTGCTGACCTCACTTCCTGCCACGAGAATGCTGTTCTGCCAGGTGTTGAAGGCCTGCTCGTACTGTGCCTTGGCCACCTTCAGGCCGGCGATGAGTGCCCCATGCTGGAAGATTGGCTGGACCAGAGAGCCCACGGCAGATGCTAATATCTTACCAGGATTGACTATTCCTGCACCGGAATTGTTGGTGTAGGATCCTGTCCCGCTGATGGTGATGGAAGGATAGAAGCGCGAACGAGCCGTCTGCACATTGTGGAAGCACTGCGCCAGAGCCATTTCGTTGGCATGGACATCGGCACGGTTGGCCAGCAATTCAAGGCCCACGCCCGCCGAGAAATTCTCAGGCAGATGCTGTTCGGAGAGTTTTCCGCGGGCAATATGCTGGGCCTGCTGCCCTATCAGTACCGATAACGAGTTCTCAACCTCGCGTATCTGGCGTTGGAGATCCGTATGCTGGGTCTTCACGGAGAAGTAGTTTGCCTCGGCACTTTGCACTGCCGTGGAGCGGATTCCCACGGTGGTGTTCTTCCGGAGCTGCATGATTTCCCAGGTATCCTTGGTCAGCTGTTCCATGCCTACGACCACCTCTTCCTGTGCATCAAGCATCAACAAGGTGTAATACATGTTCGCCACATTGGCGACGATGGCTGTCTGGACGGCCGTCTGGTAGTCCTTCATCTGCAGCAACTGCATCTGTACGGCTCTCTTCTGGGACAAGAGATTGCCGAAGAGGTCGATACTCCAGCTGGCAGTGACAGGCAGTGAGTAAACCTTTGACGGTTTGTTGCCGTCCCAGGAGGCGATGGTTCCCTGCGGAGTGAAGGTGAATCCCGGCACGAATGCCAGTTTGGCGGCCTGCAATTGCGCCTCAATCATCTTCACATTCAGTGCCGCATTGAGCAAATCGGCATTGCGTTCGAGCCCCTGTTCAATCAAAGACTGCAACTGAGGGTCGGTAAACACTTCCCTCCACGGGAGCAGTCCAAACGACGGCTGCCCGTCGGAAACAAGCGTGTCGGACGCCGAAACGGCATCGCGCACCAGGCCGTCGGTCTGCACCTCAGGGCGTTCGTACTTGCCATATAGGCTCTTGCAACCTGTCAGTGCGACAAGTGCGAGCGATAGAAATAATATTGTCGTCTTTTTCATAGGTCACTTACTTCTCGATTGTGTATTCTTTTTGCACCACGCCATGGGCATACTGCTGCAACTCGGCAGCGGCATCGGCGTTCATTTCTTCCTCAAACTGTATCGGAGTGAAGCGCTCCTGGATGGACTGGAAGATGACAAACAGCACCGGAACGACGAACAGCTGGCATATGGTACCAATCAACATGCCGCCCACTGCGGCTGCACCGAGGGTTTGGTTGCCGTTCTTTCCCACACCAGAGGCAAACATCATTGGCAGAAGACCTATCACCATGGCCAGCGAAGTCATGAGAATCGGGCGCAGACGGGCTGCTGCTCCGAGCACTGCGGACCACGAAATGCCCATACCTGTCTGGCGGCGTTCCAACGCGAACTGCACAATCAGGATGGCATTCTTGGCCAGCAGGCCGATGAGCATAATCAAGGAGATTTGCATATAGATGTCGTTGGCGTGCCCGAAGATTTGTGTAAAGAGGAAGGCGCCTGCCAGTCCGAACGGCACTGACAGCACAACGGCCAGCGGAAGGATGTAGCTCTCGTACTGTGCAGACAGAATCAGGTAGATGAACATGAAGCACAGGATGAAGATGAGGGCTGTGGAGTTGCTTGCCGAGGCCTCCTCGCGGGTCAGTCCGGAGAACTCATAGGTGTAGCCTTGGGGGAGAATATCCTGCGCCACCTGCTCAACGGCCTTGATAGCCTCACCTGTTGAGTAGCCGTCGTTGACCGTTGCCGTCACATTTATGGAGGTAAAGAGGTTAAAGCGGTTGATGTTCGCAGGTCCGTAGACGCGCTGCAGCGAGCAGAATTCGTTCACCGGTGCCATGCCCGAGGGGGTTCTGAGGTAGATGGAGTTGAGTCCGTCGGGGCGCATGCGGCTTTCTACATCGCCTTGTATCATCACTCGGTAGAGCTTTCCGTAGGCGTTGAAGTTCGAGGCGTACAGTCCGCCATAGTATCCCTGCAGCGTTGAAAGTACGAGTGAGGGGGAGATGCCGGCCTGCTTGCACTTAGCCACATCAACATCTATCATGTATTGCGGATAGTTAGGGTTGTAGGAGGTCATTGCCATCTGGATTTCCGGACGCTTGTTGAGTTCCGCCAGGTAGCTCTGCGTGATTTCGTAGAACTTCGAGAGGCTTCCACCTGTCTTGTCCTCCATGACAATGGAGAGGCCGTTAGACAGTGAATATCCCTGCACCATAGGAGGTGCGAATGCCAATATCTGGGCATCTTTGATCTGTGCGGTCTGCTTATAGATCATGCCCAGCACCATATTGGCGTCCATGGGGTTCATCATCCACGACATGAGCCAGTCCTTGAAGTTGGTTATTTTGGGTTTACGCTCGCTGAAGGGCTTGAGTTTTATGATAAAGGTGGCCTGATCCGAGCCAGCACCTGCAATGAAGTTGTAGCCTTGCAGCTGTTCCCTCGACTGGATGGCGGGGTTGGCCGCGAGCATGGCGTCCACCTGGTCGATGACCTGCTGTGTCCTTGCGGCACTGGTTGACGGGGGCATTGATATCATGCAGAAGAGGGTTCCGGTGTCCTCGTCGGGCACAAGTCCGGTCTTGGTGGTCTTCATCATAACAGCGAGCCCCACGATGCCGATGACGACGGCGAGCCCAATCAAAATGGGCTTGCGCACCAGTCGCTCTATGTAGCCCTTGTACTTGCCCATCACCTTGTCGTAGGCGGTGTTGAAAGCGGTATGGAACCGGTCGATGCGTGACATCTTCCGGTCCTCTCCGTGCTCGTCATGCGGCTTCAGGAAGATGGCGCAGAGGGCGGGCGAGAGGGTCAGGGCGTTGAGTGCCGAGATGAAGATGGAAACCGCCATGGTCACGCCGAACTCCCGGTAGAAGGTTCCGCTGGTGCCACCGATGAACGATACGGGTATGAACACCGATGCCATGACGAGCGTTATGGATATGATGGCACCCGAGATTTCGTTCATTGCGTCGATGGAAGCCTTGAGCGGGCTCTTGTATCCCTGGTCGAGCTTGGCGTGTACGGCCTCAACCACCACGATGGCGTCGTCAACCACGATGGCGATGGCCAGCAGCAGTGCCGAGAGCGTGAGCAGGTTGATGGAGAAGCCGAACACTTTCAGGAAGAAGAAGGTACCTATGAGCGACACGGGGACGGCTATCATCGGGATGAGTGTGGAGCGGAAGTCCTGCAGGAAGATGTAAACCACGAGGAACACGAGCAAGAGCGTGATGAAGAGGGTCTTCACCACTTCCTCGATGGAGGCGAAGAGGAACTCCGTCACATCGTAGTTGACCTGGTAGATGAGTCCTGGCGGGAAGTTCTTTGCCTGGTTCTCGAGTTCCGCCTTGCAGTCTTCTGCTATCTGTGTGGCGTTGGAGCCGGCTATCTGGTTGACCATACCCATAACCGACGGGCGGTTGTTGTCGCGCATGGACACGGAGTATTGGAGTCCGCCGAGTTCTATCTTGGCCACATCCTTGAGTTTGAGCGTCTGTCCGGTGGTGCCGCTGGAGATGATGATGTTGCCGAACTCCTCGGCCGTCTTGAGTCGTCCCTTGTAGCGCATGGTGTACTCGTAGGCCACATTCGACTGCTCGCCGAAGGCTCCCGGGGCGGCTTCGATGTTCTGCTCGGCCAGTGCGCCACTGATGTCGGACGGCATGAGTCCGTATTGCTTCATCACTTCGGGCTTGAGCCAGATGCGCATGGAGTAGGTTTTCATACCGGGCGACTGCACATCGCCGACTCCCTGAATACGCTTCAGTGCCGGCACGATGTTGATGTTGGCGTAGTTGGTGAGGAACTCGTCGTCGTAGCGTCCGTCTTCGGAGGTGAGTGCGTACATGATCACATTGGAAGTCTGCCGCTTCATGACGGTGACTCCGACGCGTGTGACCTCTGCCGGCAGGAGTGCCTGAGCCTGGCTGACGCGGTTCTGGACATTGACGGCGCACATGTCGGCGTTGGTGCCCTGGCGGAAGTAGACGGTTATCTGTGCATTACCGCTGTTGGAGGCCTGCGAGGTCATGTAGGTCATGTTCTCAACGCCGTTGATGCTTTCCTCAAGCGGTGCGAGCACGGAGTTCTTCACGGTCTCGGCGTCGGCACCGGTGTAGTTGGTCCATACCACGACGGTAGGCGGTGCGATGTCGGGATACTGCTCGATGGGGAGCGTGGAGAGCCCTATGAAGCCCAGGATGACTATGAGCACGGAGATTACCGTGGACAGTACCGGGCGCTTTATGAAGGTGGTAAATGTCATTGTCGTAGGGTATTTGTATTATTTCATGGCTCCGGCGAATCCCGAGGGGGAGTCCTGGTTCTTGCCAAGTTGCTCTGCTTCCTTTATCTTTTTCTGGTATTGTGCCTCGGTGATGGGCTTGATTTCCATTCCGTCGGTCAGTTTGGTGATGCCGTGGCTGACATACCTGTCGCCCACTTTCATGCCTTCCGTCACCACGAAGGTGTCGCCGTCGTTCTGCGGGTCTACCTTTATCTCGGTGTATTTCACCTTGTTGTCCTTGCCCACAAGGTAGACGAAACGCTTGTCCTGCACCTCGGAGACAACCGACTGCGGGATGATGATGGCGTTGCTGCTGGTGTAGGGCAGCACGATGGAGCCTGAACCGCCGCTCTTGAGCAGCCGCTCCGGATTGGGGAAGCGGGCTATCATCTGCACGGAACCGGTGTTGGCGTCGATCACGCCGCTGACTTTGGTCACCTCTCCCGGGTGGTTGTAGATAGTACCGTCGGCCAACTGGAGCTTCACGGTGGGTATGGATTTAACGGCAGCGTCCAGCGTTCCCTGTGTTTTTGTCATCTCCAGGACATCTTTCTCGGTCATGGAGAAGTACACTTCCATGGTGCTGATGTTGGAGACGGTGGTGAGGGGCTCCTGGCTGGAGGCGCTCACGAGTGCTCCCTGCTTGAAGGGGAGGTTGCCCACGACGCCCGCAGCGGGGCTCTTCACATAGCAGAAGCCGAGCGTTTCCTGGGCAGAGGCAAGGGCTGCCTGGGCCTGAGCCACCTGAGCCTGGGCAGTCTGGTAGTTGTTCTGGGCCGAGGTGAGCTCGAACTGGCCTATCACATTCTTCTCGAAGAGCGAGAGATTGTTCTCGTAGGTGAGCTTGGCGGTGTTGAGCTGGGCCTTCGCCGTATTCACGGCTGCCTGGGCCTGACGCACTGCGGCCTGGTAAGTGGCATTGTCGATGACGAAAAGCAGCTGGCCGGCACCCACGGTCTGGCCTTCCTTAACGCACACGCGAGTGATGAAACCGGATATCTTCGGACGGATTTCAACATCCTGCACACCCTTGATGATGGCAGGATAGGTGGTCTGCATGGAGGCATCCTTCGAGGCAACTGTCTCTACGGGGAACTCGTTGTCGCCGAAGTTCATACCGCCTTTCTTGCCGCAGGATACTGTGAGGGCTGTCAATACAGCCACGATGAGCATTTGTCTGATTTTCATATTGATGGTGTTTTTATTGATTTTCTTCTTTTGTGCGAGCGCGTTCTTTTGTGCGAGCGCGCACGGACAATTTTTACGAGGTGCAAAAGTAAGCATTATGACGCAAAACGGACGGAACGGGAATAAAGATTTAACATTTATTATTGATTATTTGGGAGTGACAAGCATTTTCGGTAGGCGGAGTTGCAAAAAGGCATAAATTGCTGTCGGAAAGGAGTTTGTGCGCGGTAGCCGATAATTTGCTCCAGCGAAACGACGCAGGCACCCCGAAAAACGACCCGGATTTTTCGGTAATCTAAATGTTAAAATGGAGTTGTTGGCACTTTTTCCTCTCTTAAGATAAGAGGGAGTAGGGGTATTATGACGGTGTCTATCCGTCTAATTGTTTCCAAAACCTACTGTTTCGTACGGCAAGAGCCGCCCTTTCGCAGTGCAACTGGGGCCCAAACGCATTCCGTTTAGGCCCCAGACGGAAAACGACCGCAGGGAAGTCAGACCGTAAATCTGCGCAAAATGCTGATTGTCAACAACTTGTGCAAACTTTCAAAATTTGGCGTTATTTGCGGCCGAGAGGCGCTTCGATGGTAAAAAATCGATTCTACGGAAGGTAAATTTCTCAGTTATGGAGCAAGCGACGGCTCCGAATCGTGCTTTTCTTTCCACTCCAAGGCGTCGGAAAAGGAAGCAAGCGGACTATTCGTTCCCAGGTTCCGATGGCACGGGCGGCTGCTCCTCAAGGCCCAATTCACGGGCTTTCTGGCGGAGCAACTCCAGCAGCGGCTCGCGCTCGTTGGGCACCTTGTTGTCCAGCACAGCCTCTTTCATGCAGTTCTTCAGTTCGCCGACGACCGCGCTTTGCGGGAGGTCGAACATCCTCATTATCTCCGTTCCGTCGATGACGGGCTGCAGCAGTCGCCTCCAATCCTTCTCCTTGATGTCCTTCAGTTTCTCGCGCACCAGGCGGAAATTGTCCAGGAAACGCTGTTTGCGCTGCTGGTTCTTGCTGGTTATGTCGGCCTCGCAGAGCAGCATGAGGTCCTCTATGTCGTCGCCGGCATCGTTCATCAATCGCCGCACGGCACTGTCGGTCACCTCCTCGTCGGCAATGACGATGGGACGCATGTGCAAATCGACCAGTTTCTGCACATACTTCATCTTCTGGTCCATGGGTTGCTTCATGCGGCGGAACACCTGCGGCACCATCTGCGCACCGATGTAGTTGTGGTTGTGGAAGGTCCATCCCTGCAGAGGGTCCCACCGTTTGCTGCGCGGCTTGCCGATGTCGTGCATCAGTGCAGCCCAGCGCAGCCAGAGGTTGTCCGACTTGCGGCATACGTTTTCCAGCACCTCGAGTGTGTGGTAGAAGTTGTTCTTGTGGGCTTTGCCGTTGCGTGTCTCGACGATATCCAGCGCCGTGAGTTCCGGCAGGATGAGTGCCAGCAGGCCGGAGCGGTGCAGATAGTCGAAGCCCACGCTGGGATGGGGAGCCGACATAATCTTGTTCATCTCGTCGGCAATCCGCTCTCCGCTGACTATTTTCAGGCGCTCGGCATTGCGTCCGAGGGCATCGAAGGTCTCATCGTCAATGTAGAAGTTCAGCTGCGTGGCGAAGCGGACGCACCGAAGCATGCGCAACGGGTCGTCGCTGAAGGTGATGTCGGGGTCGAGCGGCGTGCGGATAATACCGTCCTCCAGGTCGCCCAGCCCGTCGAAGGGATCCACCAGCTCGCCGTAGCGGCCGCTGTTCAGGCAGACGGCCATGGCGTTGATGGTGAAGTCGCGGCGGTTCTGGTCGTCCTCCAGCGTGCCGTCCTCCACAATGGGCTTCCTGCTCTCGCGGTGATAGCTCTCCTTACGGGCGCCGACAAACTCCATCTCATACTTCCCGTAGTGCACCTGCGCAGTGCCGAAATTACGGAATACCGACAGATGCGCACGCTTTCCAAGACGCTCCTTCAGTGCCTCGGCCATGCGGATGCCGCTGCCCACCACGACCACATCAATGTCGTCCGAAGGCCGCTCCAGGAAAATGTCACGCACATAGCCGCCCACCACATAGCATTCCATGCCCAGTTCGTCGGCCACCTGGCCAATAAGCGGGAAGGGAGCAACGCCCAGCATCTGGGCAAGTTCGGCATCGGTGAATAGCTTCATAGCGGTAAATGTGCACTGCAAAAGTATAAAAAATTCTCCGAAACACGATGTTTTCGGCCGAAAGCAATGTGAATTTGTGGAAATATTAAGGACTATTTGTAAAATATAGCCATTTTGCTGTTCCCCTGTGGGGCATCTGTCCACCTATTGAATGGGCGCTGCACTATATGGAACTGGGCACGGCCGGCAAACTGGTCTAGCACAGACAAGGCGAAAATAAAGAATAATGCCGATGAAATGGTCAAAAAATGACGATTCGTCGGGATTCATCCCGTAATGCAGCCTTTGTAAAGTTTTTGGAGGAAAAAAGGGCTGTTTTTTAACATTTCCAGCCCATTTTTCCCGAACGGGACGCCCATCGGGCACAAATAAGCGATTCTCGCATAAAAAGCATAACTTACTATTGGGCAGTAAGTTAGCGCCAAGCGCAACAATTTTGCCATCTTCCCGCAATCCAACTGAGGCTCTTTTATCCTGCGTCTGGGCTCCAGACGCAGGACGACTACCACCCTCCCATACGGCAAAAACGCCCCTCTGACGGGCAAAAACATGGAAAACCGGCGTCAAAACCGCACAAAACACCACATTTGTGCAACCAAGCAAGCCGTCAAAAGCGACATTTCCGCGCTGGAAACATCGAAAAAACGGACAGGATTATTGTAACATATTTTTACCGTTTCAAGCGTACCGACAGGAGCGGTCCCATTGTTTCGCCGCTTCGGTCTGCCGCCTGAAATCTTAAGAAAAATCAAATTTCCAATTTGAACGGCCGAAAAAGTTGGGCGTTTCGGGGGGAATCGTTACTTTTGCAAATTGAAAAAAGAAAGCAACTACAAGCATAGAAAGGACAACCCAATGGCCGACTTTCCAAAAACCGAGAAACAATTTGCCGATGTGATGCATGAATGCCGGACGCTGTTCAGCCAGAAACTGCACGACTACGGTGCCTCCTGGCGCATGCTCCGCCCCTCGTCGCTCACCGACCAGCTGTTCATCAAGGCCAAGCGCATACGCTCGCTGGAAATAAAGAAGACCTCGCTCGTGGGCGAAGGCATCCGCCCCGAGTTCATCGCGCTCATCAACTACGGCATCGTCGGGCTCATCCAGATTGAGAAAGGCTTTGCAGATACCGTTGACACAACGCCCGACGAGGCGCTGCGACTCTACGACGAACAGGCTCAGAACGCCCTGCAGCTCATGATAAAGAAGAACCATGACTATGACGAAGCCTGGCGCGGGATGCGCGTGAGCAGCTATACCGACTTCATACTGACCAAGCTCCAGCGCATAAAAGAGATTGAAGACCTCGAGGGCGGCACCCTCGTCTCGGAAGGAATCGACGCCAACTACATGGACATTATCAACTACGCAGTGTTCGGAGCCATCAAACTCAAGGAATAAGACCAGCCCATGGCCAGCATAAGAACCATCGCACTCTATGCCTGCCGCATTGTCCTGGCACTGACATTCATCTTCAGCGGATTTGTCAAGGCCGTCGACCCGCTCGGCACGCAGTACAAGATAACCGACTACGCCCACGCAGCCGGCATCTATGCGCTGCCCGACTGGCTCGCACTGACACTCGCCGTGGCCATAGCCGCCACGGAGTTCATCCTCGGTGTGATGCTGCTCTTCGCCATTCAGCGCCGGCAGACGGCACGCTTCACACTCGCTTTCCTGACCGTAATGACCCTCATCACGCTCTGGCTCGCCGTTTTCAATCCCATCAGCGACTGCGGATGCTTCGGCGACGCCATCAGGCTGACCAACTGGCAGACACTGCTGAAAAACCTGGTACTGCTCGCCATGGCCGTCTATCTGGCCCTGAACGCCACCAAACAGGAAAGGCTCATCTCACAGGCAAGCCAGTGGATTGTGACGAACTACACCCTCCTCTTCATCCTCATCATTGCAGGCTGGAGCCTCTACGCCCTGCCCATGTTCGACTTCCGCCCCTACCGCATCGGGAACAACCTGCCGCAGCTCATGCAAATGCCCGAAGGGAAGCAGCCACCGCAGTACGAAACCACCTTCATCATGGAGAAGGACGGCATCCAAAAGGAGTTCACGCTCGAGGAATACCCCGACTCCACCTGGCAGTATGTCGACCGCAAGACCCGCCAGACAAGCAAGGGCTATGTGCCACCCATACACGATTTCACCATCGTTGACCAGCAAAGCGGCGAGGACCTGACCGACAGCATACTCAACGACCCGTCCTACACCTTCCTGCTGGTGTCCCCACACCTGGAGAATGCCAGCCGCGAGCACTTCGGAGAGATTGACGACATCTGCCAATACGCCCGCCAACGGAACTACAACTTCCTCTGCCTGACCGCCAGCAGCCCCGAGGCTGTAGCCCAGTGGCAGGAAGACACAGGTGCGGAATACCCCTTCGCCACCACCGACGAGACCACACTGAAGACCATCATACGCTCCAATCCGGGCCTACTCCTACTCAAGAGCGGCACCGTACTGAACAAGTGGAGCCACAACCGGCTGCCCGTCGTCAGGACAGCGGACCGAAACCAAGCCCCCGATGCCGTGCTCCAGCCGGCAACAATCGGCAACACAAGGAAAATCATCCAACTGCTGCTCTGGTTCCTCCTGCCCCTGACACTCCTCACCATAGCCGACCACCTATGGCAGTGGACTCGGTTCTTCCACAGGAAAAACACTGACAACAACCATAAACAACAAAACAACACAGAAAAAACTATGAGAAAGAAAATCGTAGCAGGCAACTGGAAAATGAACCTCAACCTGCAAGAAGGCGTACAACTGGCCAAAGACATCAACGAAGCACTCAACGCAGACAAGCCCAACTGCGATGTTGTCATCTGCACCCCCTTCATCCACCTCGCATCGGTGGCTCAGGTCATCGACAAGCAACTGGTAGGACTGGGAACAGAGAACTGCGCCGACAAGGAGAAAGGAGCCTACACGGGCGAAGTTAGTGCCGAAATGGTGAAGTCGACAGGTGCCGACTATGTCATCCTCGGACACTCCGAGCGCCGCGGATACTACGCAGAAACACCCGAAATCCTCAAGGAGAAGGTGCTCCTCGCACTGAAAAACGGCCTCAAGGTCATCTTCTGCATCGGCGAAAGCCTTGAAGAACGCGAAGCCGACAAACAAAACGAAGTGGTGAAGGCAGAACTCGAAGGCAGCGTCTTTAACCTCGACGAAACCGACTTCCGCAACATCGTCATCGCCTACGAGCCCATCTGGGCCATCGGAACAGGCAAGACCGCAACCGCAGAGCAGGCCGAAGAAATCCACGCTTACATCCGCAGCATCATCGCACAGCGCTATGGCGAGGCCGTGGCAGACGACACCACCATCCTCTACGGCGGCAGCTGCAAGGCAAGCAACGCCCCCGAACTCTTCGCCAAGCCCGATATCGACGGCGGACTCATCGGCGGAGCATCGCTCAAAGTGGCCGACTTCAAGGGCATCATCGACGCCTGGAAATAACCACCGCATAAGGACTGCGTGGCGGCAACCTGCCAGAAAAGCAACCGCCGCCATGCAAGTATTCCATAACTTCACAACAAACAAACCATCATGAAGAAGATACTTGCTTCCCTTTTCATGCTTGCCGCCTTCCATGCAGGAGCCACAGCCCAGACTTTCCTGGAGCATGTGCAGGAGAAAAACACCCAGAACGCATCGGTAACGGTCAAGCAAAGCAGCGAAATCGACGACCTCGTCAACAGCAAGGTGCCCCTTCAGGAAACCAAGACGGGCAAACCGGCACCGGAAAAGACCGGCACAACGGTGGCACAAAAGCCGCAGCAGGACAACAATACCGTGAAGAAACCGACCGGAAACAACACCGACAACGATGTGAACGAGACCGAGCCGGCAACAAAGCAGGTCAAGGTCAGCACCCGCCTGCAGGGCTACAAGGTACAGGCTTACGCCGGCGGCAATTCACGCGCCGCCAAGCAGCAGGCCTACGCCATCCAGGAGAAAATCCGGAAGAGCCTGCCAAATGTGCCCACCTCCGTACACTTCCAGTCGCCGCGCTGGGTATGCCAGGCAGGAAACTGCCGCACCATCGAGGAAGCCAACCAGCTCATGCAACAGATAAAGAGCATAGGCATCCCCTCAGCCATCGTCATCAAACACTCGGCACGCGTCCGGAAATAACACCGCCGAATCCATGAAGCAGACGGAATACAACCCTCTTGACGAACAGCTGTCGAACCACTGCCGCGAAATCCTGCGCCTCCTGGGCGAAGACCCGACCCGTGAAGGACTGCGACAGACACCACTCCGCGTGGCAAAGGCCATGCAGGCGCTGACCAGAGGATACGACCAAGACCCAGAACAAGTGCTGCGCGATGCACTCTTCAAGGAGAATTACAACCAGATGGTCATCGTAAAGGACATCGACTTCTTCTCACTCTGCGAACATCACCTGCTCCCCTTCTACGGGAAAGTCCATGTGGCGTACATCCCCAAGGGCCAGATTACAGGGCTAAGCAAGGTCGCTCGCGTCGTGGATATATTCAGCCACCGCCTCCAGGTGCAGGAACGCATGACGCAACAGATAGTGGACTGCATCCAGCGCACCCTAGAGCCGATGGGCGTCATGGTCGTAATCGAGGCGGAGCACATGTGCATGCAGATGCGGGGTGTCGAGAAGCAGCACTCCGTGACCACCACAAGCGCATTCAGCGGAGCCTTCAACCAGGCAAAGACCAGGGAGGAGTTCATGAACCTGATCCGCAAGAATACATAAGGAACAACGGCAAGTATCACCCAAAACAAACAAAAACAAAAGAACCAATGAAAAGATTTTTCAACCTATTTGTCATGGCCCTGCTGGCCGTGAGCAGTACATCGGTGCTCGTTTCATGCGGCGGCGATGACGACAATACACCCACTTATGAGGATGTCCTCAAGGCAATCAACAACATGAAGGGGACCTACACAGGAACATGCAAGGCCTTCTTCATCGTCGACGGCAAGGCTTCCGATGAGGTGAGCATTGAAAATGTACAGTGGACGGCCGAGAGCCAGACCATCCTTCTGCGCAACTTCCCCGTCGAGCAGCTGGGACGCGGCGTAAAAGAGAACGACGCACTGAAAGAGGCTTTGTCCAATACGACCGTGAAGAAAGACCTCATCATGAAATACAACATCTGCTATTCGGCCAAGGGTGAGTATGCCTTCTCCCTTCTGAGCGACGGTATCTCCTTCAGCCTTGAAGGCGGTGACGACTCCTATGCCGTCATGGCAGAGGTCTATCAGGAGCCAGCGTTCTGCTATGTGCAGGGCAACGACGAGGCGCAGCGCATCCAGTTGGTAGTCACCTCGCTCTATGTGAATGGCTCACCGGTTTCGTTCAACGCCATAGGCTTTACCTTCACATCGTCGAAGAAGTCGGCAGGCAGCATTGATTTGTTCTGATGAAATTCGTTTCCTGGAATGTAAACGGGCTGCGAGCCTGTGTCGGCAAGGGCTTTGAAGAGAGTTTCAAGCAACTCGACGCCGACTTTTTCTGCCTGCAGGAGACGAAGATGCAGGAAGGCCAGCTGGCTCTTTCGTTCGACGGCTACCAGTCGTTCTGGAACTATGCCGACAAGAAAGGCTATTCCGGCACAGCCGTCTTCACGCGCAAGCAGCCTCTTTCCGTCACCTACGGCATGGGCATTGATCTCCACGATCACGAGGGGCGGCTCATCACTTTGGAGCTGGACGATTTCTTCCTGGTGACCTGCTACACCCCGAATTCGCAGGACGGTTTGCGCCGGTTGGACTACCGCATGCAGTGGGAGGATGATTTCCGCGCCTATCTGCAACGCCTTGAACAGACGAAACCCGTGGTGGTGTGCGGCGACCTCAATGTGGCGCACCAGGAGATTGACCTGAAGAATCCGTCGACCAACCACAAGAATGCCGGCTTTACCGATGAAGAGCGTGCGAAGATGAGCACCTTGCTCGATGCGGGTTTCATCGACACATTCCGCAGTTGCCACCCAACCGAGCAAACCTACAGTTGGTGGAGCTACCGTTTTCAGGCCCGCCAGAAGAACGCCGGGTGGCGCATTGACTATTTCCTGGTTTCTGCGGCACTGAAAGAGCGCATTGCCGAGGCAAAGATTCACACGCAGGTCATGGGCAGCGACCACTGTCCCGTGGAACTGATACTGAGGTGACGCACCTTACCAGCAGCCTGACGGCCACCCATGCAGGCTGCGCATAAAAAACAAGAAGAGTCTCTTCCGTTGTCGGGAGAGACTCTTCTTTTATGTGTTTGTCAGGGTTACTTGTCTTCCTTGAGAGGTTCTATCGAGCCGTTAAAGCCGATGGCTTCCTTGTCGCGGCTGGTAACGGAGAGTTGTACATTGCCGTCGTCATAGACCAGGAAGGTGTAGATGTAGAGTGTGTTGGGCGAGGCGGCCAGGAGTTGCACGGTGTATGCGTCTTTCATTGAGCGTTCGATGCGGTACTCGGTGATGGTTCCCACGAAGTTAAGGCCCTCGTCGTTGCCATAGGCTAGGTTGTGTGCGCGGCCCATGTAGGGCAGGTAGGAAATGATGGTGTCGCCCTTGACGGTCACGCCATAGCCGAAGTCGATGGTTTTGCTGCCCACCATGTTGGAGTGCATGACGCGCATCGGTGTCACAAAGTGCCGACTGTTGATGAGTTGGAGCATCTCTTCCTGCTTGGCTTTGCGCTGTGCTGCCTTTTCTTCGGGGGTGAGCTTGGTGGTTGCACAGGCGGCAAACAGCAGTGCCGTCACGGCAAAAAATAGAATCTTTTTCATGTGTTTATGCTTTGTTTGTGATAATTTCTCAGGCTTCATCTTCCTTAACTTCTTCAAATTCAATGTATTCTCCCTCATCGTCGGGCACTATCCGGGTGTGTTGTTGTGGCTGAGGTTGCTGCCTGGTGCCTTGCTGCCGTTCCGTTTCCCGGGCTTGGCGCATTGCCGACTTCATTTCCCTGTAGGCTTGATAGAGGGGATGCCGGCGCACGCTGCGTACATAATCCACCATATACCTTATTATATAATATAGTGCGACAGCCAGTGCTGCAATGGCAATGGCCTTCATCAGGAGGCTGTAGTTGCCGTTCCCCGTGAATATCTGCAGGAGGATGGCCTGTGCCGGGAGAGTTGCCATGGTCGGGATATGGTGCCGTCTGACAGGCGTTTACATTTTACGGATATAATCCATCATGGAGAATGCCACATAGAATAGTATGATGAGCGACCATGCTATGAGCGGACCCTGCCATACGATGATGGCCAGTGAGAGCAGGATGAATAAGTATCGCTGTTTGTTTTCGGCCCATGACTTCGACTTGAACTTAAGTGCGAACATGGGTATTTCGCTCACCAGCAGCGCGCAACTCACACACATGAGGAACAGCAGTACCCATCCGGTATATCCGCTGAACAGGTTTTCCCGTTGGAGTAGTATGAGCAGCGAGGCCCAGAAGAGGGCGTTGGCCGGTGTGGGGAGTCCCAGGAACGATGTGGCCTGTCTTTCGTCGAGGTTGAACTTGGCCAGCCGGAGGGCCGAGAAGGCGGCCATGAGGAATGCCACAAAGGGCACGGCATCGCCTTGCTGCCATCCTGCACCGGTGTCGGTGGGGAGGTTTTGCAGTGCGAAGAAGAGCATGGCTGAGGGTGCCACGCCGAAAGTCACCACATCGGCCAGCGAATCCAGTTCCTTGCCTATGGGGGAGGAGACTTTCAGCAGGCGTGCGGCAAAACCGTCGAAGAAATCGAACACGGCGCCGCCCACGATGAAGAGCAACGCCGTCTCGGCGCTTCCCTTCAGGGCAAACACCGTTGCCGCGCAGCCGCAGATAAGGTTGCAGCAGGTCAGTGAGTTAGGTATGTGCTTCTTGATCATTGGCAGGCAGTTTGAGTTTGGCAATGACTGTCTGGTCACCCACGGTCGACTGTCCCATCTTCACCAGCACTTCCGTGCCCAGTGGAAGGTAGACATCGACACGGGAACCGAACTTTATGAACCCGAGATGCTCGTCGATGTAGCATTCCTCGTCGGGTTTTGCATAGGTGACGATGCGGCGTGCCACCGCACCAGCTATCTGGCGGCAGAGGATGTCCACGCCTTCGGGAGTGGTAATCATGATGTCCGCATGTTCGTTTTCCTCGCTGGCCTTGGGCAGCCAGGCCTTGTGGAAGTTGCCGTCCTGATGGTGTACGAACTTGACTTTCCCTTCCACGGGGAACCAGTTGGCGTGTACATTGAACAGGCTCATGAAGATACTGACCATGAGTCGGCGGTCGTGGAAGTATTCGTGCTCCTCAACCTCCTCGATGACCACCACCTTTCCGTCGGCAGGAGCCACCACAAGGCCTTCCACGTCGTCGGTTCCGAACTCACGGCGGGGGCAACGGAAGAAGTTGACCACCACGGCATAGACCGAGCCGAACGCCACAAGGAAGCACCAGAAAGGTATCTTCGAGTCAAAGCCCCTGTATAATAGCAGTGAAATTGTTGCCAGCACGATGCCGCCCCAGGTCAGGGTGTTGACGCCTTCGTGATGGAAGCGGATTTTTTTCAGTTTCTTGATTCTCTTTCCCATAATTGCAGCTGCAATGCATATATCCCTGCAAAATTATATAAATTTTGCCGGACGGGCAAATTTTCGACTGCTTTTTGCGCTCCAGTTGTCCTGGGGTGACAATTCAAGATGTTCCAGGTGCGGAAAACTATACTTTCCACCCGTTTTCCAACTGAGCCCCAAACGGATTGCATTTGGAGCCCAAACAGCGCGCGTTTGGAGCCTAAACGGAAGGCGTTTGAGCCCCAAACGGAAAACGCACACAGGACATATGGTGCGCATATACACGCAAAGCACTGTGAATAAGCGTATTAGCAAGTTTTCACCATTACTGTTTCACACTGTCGGAACCGCTTTTTTATCCCCAAATCCAACAGCGGGCAACTTTCATAAACGAGACCGCAGACAGGCAGGCAAAACCCATCCGAAAAACCATTCCGCCGAAAGAACAAGCGGAAAAGCAAAAAATTGCATGATTTTTCGGAAAAATCAGTTGTCCAAGTCGACGGAAAATTGTACTTTTGAAGCACTGAAAACTGCAGAATCTTCGCAACCCTCTTTGTCCAAAAGGATTGCGGAGATTTTCTTACTCACTTTACATTTCATCCACTATGGAAGACTTCATACACCTCCATGTCCACACCTACTACTCCATCCTGGACGGTCAGGCATCCATCAAGCGGCTCGTCGACAAAGCCGTTGCCGACGGCATGCGCGGCATGGCCATCACAGACCACGGCGCCATGTACGGCATCAAGGAGTTTTTCGACTACACCAACAAGATAAACAAGGAGCGGAAGAAGGCCGGACAGGAGCCCTTCAAGCCCATCTTCGGCTGCGAGATGTATGTGGCACACCGCAGGAAGGAAGACAAACAGAAGGACAAGGGCGACATGAGCGGCTACCACCTCATCGTGCTGGCCAAGAACCAGGAGGGCTACAAGAACCTCCTCAAGCTCGTATCCCGCGCATGGGTCGACGGATTCTACAGCCGTCCCCGTACCGACAGGGCCGACCTGGAGCGCTTCCACGAGGGGCTCATCGTCTGCTCGGCATGCATCGCCGGCGAGGTTCCCCACAAGATTATCAACGACGACATTGCCGGCGCACGCGAAACCATAGAATTCTACCAGCGCGTGTTCGGCGACGACTACTACCTTGAACTCCAGCGGCACGAAGTGACCGACCCGTCCATAAGGGCAAACCGCGAGACCTACCCCCTGCAACAGAAGGCCAACAAGGTCATTCTCCAACTGGCCGAGGAATATGGCATCAAGACCGTCTGCACGAACGACTCCCACTTCGTCGACCAGGAAGACGCAGAGGCACACGACCACCTGCTCTGCGTGTCTACCGCAACCAAGATAGACGAGCCCAACCGCCTGCTCTATACCAAGCAGGAGTGGTTCAAGACCCGTCAGGAAATGAACACCCTCTTCGCCGATGTGCCACAGGCACTGGGCAACACCCTCGAAATACTCGACAAGGTGGAGTTCTACAGCATCAACCACGACCCCATCATGCCCTTCTTCCCCATCCCCGAGGACTTCGCCACGGAAGAAGACATACGCCGCCAATACACCCCCGAGCAGCTCGTCAAGGAGTTCACCTCCGACGAAAACGGCGAGAACACGCTGCCGGAGGACGAGGGACGGAAGAAGATTGAGCACCTCGGAGGCATCGACCGCCTCTACCGCATCAAGCTCGAGGCCGACTATCTCAAGAAACTTTCCTACGAGGGAGCACACCGGCTCTACGGAGAGACACTCTCCGAGGAGGTCGACGAGCGCATACGCTTCGAACTCCACATCATGAAGACCATGGGATTCCCCGGCTACTTCCTCATTGTGCAGGACTTCATCAACGCCGCACGCAACGATCTTGGCGTCATGGTGGGACCCGGACGAGGCTCGGCAGCCGGTTCGGTGGTGGCCTATTGCCTCGGCATCACACAGATAGACCCGCTCAAGTACGACCTGCTGTTCGAGCGGTTCCTCAATCCCGACCGCATCTCCCTGCCCGATATCGACACCGACTTCGACGACGACGGACGCGGAAAGGTGCTCAAATGGGTGGAGGGCAAGTACGGCTACGACCGCTGCGCCCACATCATCACCTATTCAACCATGGCCACCAAGAACTCCATCAAGGATGTCGCGCGGGTTGAAGACCTTTCGCTCGACCGGGCCAACGAACTCTGCAAGAGCATCCCCGACCGGCTTCCGAACGAAATGAAGATGACGCTGGCCAACGCCATCCCCTTCTCCACCGTGCTGCGCGACGCCGAGACGTCGCCCAACCCGAAGGAACGCAACACCATAAAGTACGCCAAGATGCTGGAAGGAACGGTGCGCGGAACAGGCATCCACGCCTGCGGGTTCATCATCTGCCGCGACCCCATCAGCGATTGGGTGCCCCTTTCCACTGCCGACGACCCCGACTTCAAGGGCGAAAAGACCAACTGCACGCAATTTGACGGCCATGTCATCGAGGACACCGGGCTCATCAAGATGGACTTCCTCGGCCTGAAGACTCTCTCGGAGTTGAAGGACGCCACCGACATTATCTACCAGACAAAGGGCGTCCGCATCGACCTGGAGAACATTCCGATAGACGATGAACTCACCTACAAGCTCTACCAGGAGGGCCGCACCACGGGAACCTTCCAGTTTGAGTCGGCCGGCATGCAGAAGAACCTGCGGGAACTGAAACCCACCGTCTTTGAAGACCTCATCGCAATGAACGCCCTCTACCGTCCGGGACCCATGCAGTACATCCCGCAATTCATCAAGCGGAAGCACGACCCCTCGCTGGTCAGCTACGACATTCCATGCATGGAGAAATACCTGAAGGACACCTACGGCATCACCGTCTATCAGGAGCAGGTCATGTTGCTCTCACGTCAACTGGCAGGGTTCACCCGCGGGCAGAGCGATACCCTCCGCAAGGCCATGGGAAAAAAGCAAAAGGAGAAGATGGCGGAACTGGAACAACTCTTCTACAGAGGCGGAAAAGAACACGGGCACGATCAGAAAGTGCTGCAGAAGATATGGAGCGACTGGACCGAATTTGCCAAGTATGCCTTCAACAAGAGCCACGCCACCTGCTATTCCTGGCTGGCCTACCAGACGGCGTACCTCAAGGCCCACTACCCTGCCGAGTTCATGGCCGCCATCATGAGCCGGCGCAAGGACGACATCAAGGAAACCACCAAGCTGATGGACGAGTGCCGCGCCATGAAGATTGCCACGCTGGGACCCGATGTGAACGAAAGCTACCAGAAGTTCGGCGTGAATGCCAAGGGACAGATACGCTTCGGCCTCGCCGCCATCAAGGGCATGGGCAACAACGCGGCGGAAGCCATCATACGCGAACGGAAGGAACACGGCCCCTACAAGGACATCTACGACTTCGTGGAGCGGGTGGACCTGGGCAATGTGAACCGCAGTGCCTTGGAAACGCTGGTCTTCAGCGGTGCCTTCGACAGCTTCGGTATTCCGCGCTATCAGTACATGGGCGTAACCAAGAAGGGGCTTTCGTTCCTCGACACCCTCATCCGCTACGGACAACTCTACCAGACTGAGCAGGCACAGGCGCAGAACTCGCTCTTCGGCGGCGCCGATTCCGTCGAGATAGCCAAGCCAGCCATTCCCGAAACGGAGCCCTGGAGCAACATCGAACTGCTGAACAGGGAGCGCGAGCTGGTTGGAATCTACCTCTCGGCACACCCCCTCGATGAATTCATTGCCGTATTCAAGGCTCTGTGCAACACCAATTGCAGTGAACTGGAGGACCTTGAAAAACTTGCCACCAAGAAGGAATTCTCCCTGGGAGGCATCGTCACCAATGTGAAGAGTGCCACCGACAAGAAAGGCGTGCCCTGCGGCTTCGTCACGCTGGAGGACTTCGAAGGCACCGGCGAGCTGCGCCTCTTCGGCGAAGAGTGGGGACACTGGCGCGGCATGTTCGTCCAAGGAAGCACCATCTTTGTCAAGGGCAACACCTTCAAGCGCTTCAAGAACAGCAATTACTGGAACCTTCACCTGAACGATGTGCAGTACATGCAGAATGTGGAGGGCACGCAAATCAAGCAAATCACGCTGAGAATCGACGCCAACAAACTTGTCAAGGACATTTTCGAGAGCCTTCGGTCGCTGGCACACGACAACAAAGGCACCGTCGACCTCTACTTCCAGTTGGACGATCCCGCCACACAGAAAAGCGTCATGCTGCACTCTTCTTCAGGAAGAATCGCCCTGACAAGGAAAGTCATCGACTTCCTTGACAGCATCGAGGACATCAGCTACGCCATCGACTGACCTGACCGGATGGCATACGCTCCCTACTGGCACACTATTTGCCTATCACTCAACAACTAACAATAAAAAGAAAGGAAAACAATGGAAGTAAACATCACAAGCGAGAACTTTGAATCGCTGCGCACCGGCAGTCTGCCCCTGGTGGTAGACTTCTGGGCTACCTGGTGCGGTCCCTGCCGCATGCTCGGTCCCATCGTCTCACAACTGGCATCGGAATACGACGGCAAGATTGTCGTCGGCAAGTGCGATGTGGAGGAAAACGAGGAACTCGCAGCAGAGTTCGGCATCCGCAACATCCCCACCATACTGTTCTTCAAGGACGGCCAGATGGTGGACAAGTTCGTGGGAGCCGCCCCGAAACCAGTGCTCGAGGAGAAATTCAAGGCGCTGCTCTAGGCAGTCGCCCGTAAACCGACAAGAGCGGGCTGGGAGAATCTGACTCCCAGCCCGCTCGCTTTTGTAAAGATTTCCGAGGAAAAACGCTATTCCGTTAACATTTCTGACGGACTTTCTTCCACCCACCGGGAAATTGTTCCACCACACAAGCGTTCGACGCTCCTTGCGCTTCTCCCCTGAAGGCCAGTCGGTTAGCAGGCTGATTTTTCGCCACTGCCCTAATTCTTCAAACCATTTGGGGCGCTCTTGCCATGCAACTGGGCTCCAAACACAAATCGGACGAGCCCCAGCCGCAATCCCGTTTAAGCCCTAGTCGGCACCGGAAGCCACACCTTTCCAAGGCTAAAGGCACAAAAAAACTTCCAAGTGAGGTCCACTTGGAAGTCGGTATCTGTAAAGTTTGCTTACGATTTTAACATTTCCGCCTGCCTACCACCGAACAATCCGTTCGCCGGAACCGTCGGCAGCCTCCTCGATGGTCACTCTGACGGCATCGTCTGGCAGGAGTTCCTCTATCAGTTCAGGCCATTCAATGAAGCAAAGGGCACCGCTGTAGAAGTAGTCTTCGTAGCCCATGTCGTACACCTCGCCGACGGTCTTGATGCGGTAGAAGTCGAAATGATAGATGAGTTCGCCCGTCTCGTCGGAGCGGTACTCGTTGACGATGGCAAAGGTGGGCGAGGTGATGACATCGGTAACGCCCAGTGCCTCGCACACTGCCTTGATGAAGGTGGTCTTCCCAGCCCCCATCTTGCCGTAGAAGGCAAACACCGCGGCTTCGCCCATGCCCTGGACAAACTGCCGGGCAGCGGTCGCCAACTGGTCTATACTGTTTATTTTAAGTTCCATACTCATTATCATATATTACGGGCAGCACATCCTACCGGCGCCGCGGGGTGAGTGTCACGAGGGGGATGAGCATCTCCTCCATAGAGACACCGCCGTGCTGGAAGGTGTTCTTGTAGTAAGACACATAGTAATTGTAGTTGTTCGGATAGGCAAAGAAATCGCTGCCCGAGGCAAATACATAGGCAGTGCTGAGGTTAGGGGCAGGCAACTGTGCACGCCGCGGGTCACGGATTTCGAACACCTCCTTCTCGTTGTAGGCCAGGTTCTTGCCCAGTTTGTAGCGCAGATTGGTGTTGGTGTTGCGGTCGCCGACTATTTTCAAGGGGTTGGAGGTGCGTATCGAGCCGTGGTCGGTGGTGATGATCACCTTGAATTCCGACTGCGCCAGTTGCTTGAGCAACTCGGAAATGATGGAATGGCGGAACCACGACAGTGTGATGGAGCGATAGGCCGATTCCGAGTTGGCCAGTTCGCGCACCATCTTCGACTCCGTACGGGCATGGGAAAGCATGTCGATGAAGTTCACCACCACCACATTCAAGTCGTTGTTCTTCAGCGCATCCAGATGGTCCAGGAAGCGTTCTGCCCCCGCCGAGTCGTTAATCTTGTTGTAGGAGAAAGTGTCGTGCCGGCGATAGCGCTCTATCTGTGTCTTTATCAGCGGCCCCTCGTTCAGGTTCTTGCCCTCTTCCTCATCCTCGTCAACCCACAGTTCGGGGAACATCTTGGCTATCTGCGTGGGCATCAGCCCGCTAAAGATGGCATTGCGGGCATACTGCGTCGCCGTGGGGAGAATGCTCATGTAGAGTTCCTCGCCCACATCGAACATGTCGCCGATTTCCTCCGAAAGCACACGCCACTGGTCGTAGCGGAAGTTGTCGATGACAACCAGAAAGACTTTCTCGCCCTTGTTCAGCATGGGGAAGATGCGCTCGCGGAACAGGTCGGGGCTCATCAGCGGCCGGTCGGACAGGTCGGATGTCTCGCGAGAAGGGTCCACCCACGACAGGTAGTTCCGCTTGATATACTTGGCAAAGCCGTTATTAGCCTCCTGCTTCTGCATTTGGAGCATCTCCGACATGCTGCTGTCGGTCGAGGAGAGTTCCAGTTCCCAATGAACCAGCCGTTTGTAGACCGCCATCCAGTCCTGCCAGTTGTTCGAGTCGGCAATCTGCATGGAGATGTTCATGAAGTTCTGCTGGTAGCCCGACTGGGTCACTTCCGTCAGGAGTTCCCTGCGGTGGATGTTCTTCTTGAGCGTCAGCAGTATCTGATTAGGGTTGACGGGCTTTATCAGGTAGTCGGCAATCTTGCTTCCGATGGCCTGGTTCATGATGTCTTCCTCCTCGCTCTTAGTCACCATGACCACAGGCGTGGCCGGCGCAATCTCCTTTATCTGCTGAAGAGTCTCCAGACCGGTCAGGCCCGGCATCATTTCGTCGAGCATAATCAGGTCGAAAGTGCGCTGCCGGCATTCCTCTATGGCATCAGCACCATTGGTGACGGTGGTCACCTCATATCCTTTTTTCTCCAAAAAGAGCACATGGGCCTTGAGCAGTTCCATCTCATCGTCGGCCCACAACAGTTGTCCATTACTCATTGCGGAATTATTACGATTTATATCAGAAGCCGTCCAGGTCGTAGTATTCGTCTTCCAGGTCAAACTTCTGAGGCTTTTTCTTTTCTGCGTTGCTATTGTTCTGCTTGGTGTTCGTACGGCGCACATCCTCCGGAGCTCCGAAACCGTCGTCGAAATAGATGCCCGTATCCTCCTTCGGCGAAACGCTCTGCTGCACCGGCCGGGTGGGTTCGAGCACGGGTTTCTCCAGTTTCGGCAGTTCGGCAGGCTGCGTCTTGATGACCGCCGGCTGGGCTTTGACGGCAGGTTCTTCCTCCACCACGATGGCATCTTCAGGCTCTTCCATCGCCGTTGTTTCTTCTTCCACCACAAATTCGTTGGTCACCATGGACTGCGGTTCATCCTCTTCAATTACCCATTCGTTGGTGCTTGCAGGCTGCTCGGGCTCTTCTTCCACCACAAGGGTGGCATCTTCGCTGACCGCGTCCTCGGCAGGTTCCTCTATAATAGTGGCATCCTGTTCCTCCACAACGGTGGTTCCCTGTTCAGGTTCCTCGGCAACATCCAGCCCGTTGTCCACAAAGTCCGGGTCGTCCAACTGCTCGTCAATCTGCTCAACGGTGGGTTCTTCCTCGGGTTCCTCACCCAGTTCAACCGGTTGCTGGAGCAACTTGTAGGTCGATATCTTGAGAGGTGCGAAATGTTTATTGTAATAATCGTTGTAATCGTCGTAGCTGTAGGCGGTCCCGAGCAGGGGGAAGTTCTTCTCACTAACGATAATCGGGCGGGCTTTCTGGGCGATTTCGGCAATGCGGCGCTGCTGATACAGTTGGCGGGCATACTGCAATGCCTCATCATAGCTCTTGAATCCCGCCACCTTCATGCGGTGCAGGCCGGCATCGTCGTCTATTTCTATGTCGAAGCTCCTTACCAGGTAGCTGGTGAAGTTGTAGCGGGCAAGCTCAAAGAGCAGTTGGTTCTCGTTGAGCGAGTCGGGAACATAGGCATACATAAAGAGGAAGGGCGTGTTCCGGTCGTTGACAAATGTCTTCACTTCGGTGGAGTCTCCCTCCGTCATTACCTCGGTTCTGCGCTGCCACACATCGCCAATGTCGAAGCGTCCGCCACGCAGTTTCCTGCCGGCATTCACACCCTTGACAATCATTCCTGCCATCTCAGCAAGTTCACTTTTGGGATATTGCTCCACAACCGTCTTCATCCTTTCGAGACACCCATCGGCTTTTCCTTCATTGAGGAGCGTCATTCCCTCCACGAAAATGAACTTGTCGCGGTGTGCCCCCTCAGGGAACCGGTTCTCTGAAAGCTCCACATTTTCCATCACCTCGGTGAAGCGGTCGGCCTTGAAGGCATCATAGGTGGCTGCATAGAGCGAGTCTTCTATATGCACTCCAAAGCGGGCGTTCTCCTCGTAGTAGGGATCCTTGAGCAGAACTGTCCATTTCGATTCCGGGTATCCGTTGAAGAGAGAGTCCAATGCCACTTCTGCCGTGAGATGTTCCTGCTTCCGCGAATGAAGCAGATAGAGGTGGTACCACACATCATCCCGCTGAGGATAGTCGGGAAAGTCTGCCACCAGGCGGTCGAAATATTTCTGGCTGAGAGGCAGGTTGTTCATCTTGTCCTTGAGAATGACTGCCGATTGGTAGATTTCCGACATCAAGATACCGTTCGATGCAGCCATCTGCTCCTCGGTCAAAGGTATCTGTTTGAGGTAGTATTCCCTCTTCAGCGGATCTTTCTGCAGCGAGTCGGCAGCCTGCTGGAGTGAGTCTTCCGCCACGATTGCCTGCTGGAGGGAATCCAACTGTTCGGGAGTGTACTCCTCCTCGGCCGTGAGTTGCTCCACAACGGTCTTGTTGCTGCGACGCCAGTCATCCTCGTTCTCACGCTTTCCCCAAAGTTGCTCGAATGAGAGTTTGCCCTGCTGGACGGCCGTCGGGTTGTAGAAATACCAGACGGCAGACTGCTGTGGGTTAACCTGCGTGGGAGATGTGGTGTTCGACGACTTGGTAGGAATGTCTTCCAATCCATTGTTATTACCTGCGTTTGCCAGCTCGGCCTGAGCCCGGCGTTCCTCCTTCAGTTTCTTCTTATACGCCTCAATGAGTTTGTCTATGGCCTTGTTGCGCTCTTCCTCTGGCATTCTGGCAAGTTCCTGAAGAGAGTCCTGCATATGGACTGCCTCTGTATGGGGCACCAACTGGTCGAGGACAATGGTGCGTTGCGACAGTTCCTTGTAGTCGTCACGGTCTTTGTCAATCATTCCAAGTGCCTCAGTATAGCAACGATGGGCATCAGAAAATTTCTCCTTTTCCCAGTAGAGATTGCCCAGTTTCAACAAGAGCACACCTTTCTCCACTCCGGAACGGGTTGACTTCGTGCGCCCTTTCTCGTAAGCCTCAATGGCTTTCAGGGTATCACCGTTAGAGAGATGGATATTGCCTATGGCATAGTAGACTTGGTCGAGGTACTGAGCGTTGTTGTCGTTGACAGCCATCCGGCGCAGACGGGCAATCATTTTCTTGCTCTGTCCCTGGGTCATCACTTCCGTCATGGCTATTCTTGCGTTGAATTGCAGTTCATACGGCGGGTTCTGTCGGAGTACACTGCGGTACGCCTTGAAGGCATTCTCCCTGTGTCCGAGTGCCGCTTCGAGCTGTCCGAGCAGGAACCATTGCCTGGCCCGCTGCTTGCTGCGCATCTCGTGGCGGATAACTTTCCGCAGGTAGGGTATTGCCTTTTCGTATTCACCTGTGTGAATGTAGTAGTCGGCATAGGTGTAGTCCCACTCCTTCTTTGCTTTCCAGTGGATGGAGTCGCGCTGCATGTTTCTGATTACATCCTCGGCATCGTATAGCCAGTCCTGTTCGGTGTAGCATTTGGCCAGCCATGCACGTGCCTTTCCGTAGATGGCAGGCTGTGTCTGGTACAGACGGCTCATATAGGAGAAGGTCGATGCCGCCTCGTCGAAGTTGCCCTGATGGAACTGCGACCGCCCCATGAGCATCCATGCTTTCCACAGGAAGGGGTTGTACTCGCGGCGATTGAGCCACTCGATGTCCTTTTCCGTCTTTCGGCGGCGCTTGTCCCAGACGGGACGACGGCGGATGCTGTGCTGGTGTATGGCTTTCTGGCTCTTCTCTATGGCGCGGTCGTAGTTGCCTTTGCCCAGGTCGCGGCTCTTCTTATTGCCCACCGGATAGAGCGGAATGATTTCGGTGAAGTTGTCGACATTGCCCTTTTCTTTCTCGAGCGAGGCGTCCACATAGGCCATTGCGCCATTATAGTAGGTGTTATACTTGGCGTTGAACGAATGCCAAAAGCGTGTTCTCGGCGTGTTTTTCTGCGTCGAGCAGGCAGTAAGTATCACAATTGTGATGGCAACTACTGCCAGGGGATGGATATGTGCGTGTCTGTCGTTCAATGCTTACTATTCATTAACGCACTATGCGCCTGATTATTGCACTGACAGTCTAAAAGACTGGATATTTATTATTGCACCTTTCGCTGTTCGTTCACGATGCTGTAGGTTTCGTCCTTGAGTTGGTCCGGCAAGTGTATGTTGCGCAACTGCAGGCTCCTGCACCACGCTTTCACCTCTTCAGGACGCATGGTGTAGAGCACCTCGGCAAATTCCTCCACCTCGCTGTCCGTGTATGTATCGCCGGATCTGCCCGCATAGCGGTCGAGTTCCTCGTCGTCGAAGTACTCTATGGGCTTGGTTGCGTCCTCCATCATACAAATCCGGGCACATTTCTCATTCTCTCCCGTACAGGTTGAGCAGTCGCCTTCAGGCTTTACCACGGCATTGCCTTCACCTCGGAGGTGCGACACCAGACCGAACAGTGCCGATACGATTGCCAGGACGATGAGAGATAGGATGAGATAGTGCATTTAACTATTAGTTTCTATGGTGCATCCAATTTCACGGAAGTGTTCCCAGAATGTGGGGTATGACTTGTTCACGACTTCAGGATTGTTCAGGCGAAGATGCGGGAACCTTATTGCCAGCGGAGCAAAGGCCATCGCCATACGGTGATCGTCGTAGGTTTCTATGGGCTGGTATGTGGGTTCACAATGCTGTCCCTTCCATTGCAGTTGCCCGTGCGCTGGGCTTTCAAGCACAAAGCCGAGTTTCCTTGCCTCGCTGACAAGTGCCATCACACGGTCGGTTTCTTTCAGATGGAGCGTCTGCAGCCCTGTGAACAAGAAAGGTATACCAAGTCCCATGCATGTGCAGGCCAAGGTCTGAGCCAGGTCGGGGTGGGCGTTCAGGTCGAGGCTGACAGTCAGATGGGGTGCCGATGTGGCACGGATTTGCAGCAGGGGTGCCGAACCAGCGGAGAATATAAATTCCGATTGCACGCCAAACTGATTGTAGATGCGCTGCAAGGCTGCATCGCCTTGTATTGAATTGGGGAAAAGGCCGGTGCAACGGATATCTGCTTTCCCTGCTCCAGCCAATGCCACGCTCTCGAACCAGTAGGATGCCGCCGTCCAGTCGCTCTCCACCTGATATTCGCGTGGCTGGTAGCCTGTGGGGCGCACCCTGATCGCCGCTCCTCCGCCCTGCCATTCTGCATCTGCACCAAAGTTCCTCATCACTTCCATTGTGAGGTCGATGTAGGGACGGGAAACTACCTCTCCCTCCAGATGCAACAGCAGTCCGCCGGCCATCATGGGTGCAATGAGCAAGAGGGCGGAAATGAACTGCGAACTGACTGCTCCACTCATCTTCAGCATTCCGCCATCTAACGGACGACCTTCTATGCGCAGCGGTGGGAAGCCTTCCTCTCCGAGATAGTGAATGTCGGCACCTAACTGCCGCAGCGCATCTACCAGCGGACCGACGGGTCGCTGCCGCATACGGGCCGTTCCGTCCAGAATATGCGTGCCAGGCTGGGTCGAATAGTATGCCGTGAGGAAGCGCATGCATGTTCCCGAAGCGCCTACATCTACTTGGCTGCCGCCTGACTGCAACGCATTGAGCATCGCATATATGTCGTCAGAGTCGGGATGGACGTCCGAAAGCGGCTCCATACCTACCAACTTGCAGATGATAAGGGCACGGTTGGCTATGCTTTTCGATGCAGGCAGACTGATTTGGCCCGACAACTGTGCCGGAGCCGTAAGCGTGTATTGTGTCACCTGCGTCTTTCCTTTCATACTTTGAATTTACAAAAATACAATTCTGCCATGAAAATTCAAAACTTTTTGAGGGTATTCTCCACCCGTCCTGCCAAACGATACTGCCATGACACATTGCCGAAGCCAGTAGCAGAGGAAGCCAGCAGACTGATTTGATGGGCAGTACAGGAGCGGACTCCCCGCAAAAAAACGACAAATTATTTGCACGATAGGAAAAAACTGCCTATTTTTGCAGTGGCAAAAGCCACATGGCATTTGCTTGTTCGGGATTTAGCGCAGTTGGTAGCGCACACGTCTGGGGGGCGCGAGGTCGCTGGTTCGAGTCCAGTAATCCCGACAAAAATCTTCGAAACCGCCTTTATTTAGGGCGGTTTCTGCGTTGTCGAGGGGTATCTACTCGGCGAAAACTCGGCGATGAGTTTTTCCGCGCAACTTTTTTCGTTCACAAACATAAGTAGGACATTTCACAAAATAATTTGGTAAAGCAGTGGGCTCATAACTGCCTGAATGCCAGAAAATTTAAAAGAAATGTCTAAAAAAAATTTTATCTTTCAGCGAAAGGCTTCGCCCAGCACCAATGAAGTGCTTGGCTGGAAACCGCCGGTGTTTCATCAGGCGTCGGAATGTTATGTTTCCGTTTCATGCTTTGACCCAGCCGTTGGCTGTTTTCGCACAAAGAAATTCATGCTGGGGCGCATCAAGGGCAAGAAAGCGCAACGTGCTTATGGCGAGCAGCTCATGAAACGCATTCTTGAACGGCTGCTTGAAGGTTGGAATCCATGGGTGGAACTCAACCAACCAAAGGAATACACCTTATTTGCCGAAGTAACAACACGTTACCGCGACTATCTTATGAAAATGCTTCAAGACGGACAGATACGCGAAGAGAGTGTCAAGTCCTACCTCAGCCGGTTGCACATCTTTCAGGAATGGGTGGCCACAGAAAAGCGAACGCTGACCTATGCCTACCAGTTCAGTCGCAGAATGGTGAGCGATTTCCTGGAATACATCTACATAGGGCGCAACAATTCCATCGTAACGCGCAACAGTTATGTGATTTGGATTAAAGGTTTCTCGCGCTATATGGTGGACCGTGGCTATCTGGCAAGCAATCCGGCCGACGGTTTCTCGCAGGTAAAGAAACGCACCTCGGCCAAGAACCGCACCGTCATTCCCGACAACATGATGAAGCAACTGCACGCCTACCTATACGAAAAGAACCGGCATTATTTGTTGGCCTGCCAAATTCTGCACTACATCTTTGTGCGTCCCAGAGAGATGAGTTTTCTCAAAATCGGCGACTTCTCATTGCGAAACAAGACCGTCCTGCTGCATGGCGACCACACAAAGAACCATCAGGACGCCGTGGTAACATTGCCAATGAAGGTCATCCGGCTCATGCTCGAACTGGGCGTATTCAACAATCCGGATTCTCACTATCTGTTTAGCGACGACTTCATGCCAGGAAAGGAACGCAAAAGCGAAAAGCAGTTTCGCGACTTCTGGAACAACCACGTCCGCCCCGATTTGGACTGGCCGGCGAAATACAAATTCTACTCACTGAAAGACACCGGCATAACCAACATGCTTCGGGCCAACACCGACATACTTTCCGTGCGCGACCAGGCGCGACACTCTTCCATCCTGATAACCGACATCTATACGCCAAAAGATATCAAGAAGGCCAACAAACTGCTGGTCAGATATGAAGGTGAATTATAAAAAAAAAAGCAGGGCACTGCGTTTCACAACGGAGTGCCCCAGGGTTAAAGAAATGTCAAAAAAAATAATTGCTATGTATGCAACAACAATGCTGCGTCGAGAGAGTTTGGCCGTGTCGGTTGATTCCGGAGTCCTGCTTGATTTTGAGATTTAGACTTAGACAATTGGGTGAAGAATCTGAACCGCTTCATAGTGCACCTCCTTCCAGCGTTCCGGCAATGCCGATGATGAGCAGCAGGGCCACGGCATAGGCGTGGGCCACGATAACTTCACGATGGGTAACTTTCTCCTGGCAGATACCGGAGAACAGGGTGCTCTTTGCTTCCAGCCATGCCTTGATGGCGAAAGCCCGCTGAGCTGTGCGGTCAAGCAAAAGTGCTTTCATACTAAAATGTTTTCGCATAAAGAAACTGCACTACGTGTTGCGAGGCACATTTTAGCTAAGGCCTTCGGGGCGTTTCCGCTACCCGACACGGTGCAGTCGTATTGTTTTCTGTTAAGGTTCTGGCACAAAAAAGGCTGACACTTCGGCCAGCGGTTTCGTACCGCTAAAATGTTTTCGCAGTGGCAAATGTAGCAACTTTCTTGCACACTGCAAAATAAAATGGCAAAAAAAATCCCGAATAAAGGAAAAAAAAGCCGGAACATTTCTGCTCCGGCCGCGCTGAAGATAGTTTTGTCAAACAGTAACTATACAACAGACATAAGTTCGCGTCCGATTTTATGGATGCCTTCCACAATACGCTTGCGCTGTTCCGGACGTGGGGTTTTTATCCGTGTGGCATAGTGGCTCAGTTGGTGCTGGTTGATGCCAGAGGCACGGCTGATGGCGGCCAGCGACACAAATGGCTCATAAGCCCTGAGCAAAGTGGCCACATCAACCAGGTTATACTCCAGTTCGTAGTCGCCATCTATCAGCCACTGAGGCACATCGTCGCCGTCTTCGACCATTCCCTCGATGTGAAAGCGAAGCGTCTCGGGCACATCGTGCAGCAGTTTCTCATAGGTGTCGGCTGTAAGCACAACTGCACCAGGCACATTCTTGCCAAGCGATGCTCCGAAATTTCTGTCGCACCATGCGACATCTACTCTTATTTTCTCCATATTCGTAATGTTTTTAAATTGTTCTACTTTATGTTGAAAGGCTGGGTGGTTTATTTCCACCCTGCCTGTTTCCAAATGCTGTTCAGAAGAAATTGACTCAAGACTTCGTTCTTATGTCCTCTTACCGTTACCTTTCCTGGTTTTGTCGGATGCTTGAACTGACGGTGGTCTGTAGCCTTGCTTTTCATCTCAATCCATCCGTCGGCCTGCAGCAACCTGATAACTTCAATGACTTTGTACCTTTTCATCTGATGTATGTTTAACTGTTTGACAACGCAAAGGTAATAAAAATAATACTATCTTCCAAATGTTTTTCAAGAAAAAGTAACAAAAATAATACTTTTAACCTTTCAAGCAAAAAAAAGAAGTCCCAACCTCACGGCTGGGACTTGCATGCGACACAATTACCATTTAAGCCTGATTATTCCTGCTTATTTTGCTCATTGTTTTTCTGTTCAAACAACATCTTTGCTACGAGTTTGGCAATGTCGTCTTTGTTTTCAATGATAACCGACATGGTCTTCTCCGCCTGGCGCATCTCTTCCTTCTGCCACGACTTCTCACGGACAGAAACAAACTCGCAGAACATACAGTAGGCTGCCCACAGCATGGAGAACGCCGGAATGGGTATGACAACCGATGTTATCATATCGATGCAGACGAGCGACAGGAAAGGTGTGAAATACTTGCGTGCCTTGTCGGCCGTCTTCTTGTAGCCGATAGATGTTCGAGCCTCGCCACGTTCCTTGGCCTTCGCCACGCCGGAGATGCCGTCGATAATCATGGCCACAAGTATTCCCAGTGTGGTAATGGCTATCAGAACCACATGGAGCAACAGATGCTCTGACCAGAATGTTGCTAATGCCTGATGTATATTATTCATCGCACTCGTTCTCCTTTCTCCGGTCGCGCTGCCTTGTAGTTCTCATAGGCTGCTTGTCGCTGTGCGTCGGTTAGCGTCAGCGAGCCGTTCTGCACGTAGGCGTCGAAGATTACGCCCAGATACTCATGTTTCTTGTCCAAGCACTCACGCATGGGCTTCAGATCTGCAAGATCGTTGACCTGCAAGCCGATTTCTTCGGCAAATGCAGGAGTTAGGAACCTCGCAATGGCCATTGGCTGCGCCTTCTCAACGGCGTGGGCAATGAGGTCGGCCTTTGGCCGGCGCACAATTTCAAAGATGTCGGTCGAGCCATTGCTCGTTTGGCGCATCCACTGGAACTGCACTTCGTTGGCGTTAACCAGCACTAACACATCGTTGTCTTTGGGTTGAAAACCCTCCATGCCGCTGAAGAAGGCGCGGCTCCCTGTTGTAATTCGTTTGTTCATCTTTTCTTTATTTTAGTTTCAACTGTTGTTTCAATGTCTGGCGATCACGCTCGCCGTAGATTTGTGTGGTTTCTATTTTTCTATGTCCAAGCATCTGTTGGATGGCTTCTATTGGCGTGCCTTGTTGCAGGAGCAGCGTGGCAAAGGTGTGGCGCGAGGTGTGAAACGTGGCTTTGAACGTCAGATTGAAGGGCTCAATCAGTTCGCGCAGTGTGGCATTCACGGCACTGTTGTTACCTATTCGGTGTGTCAGTCTTTCCGGGTCGCCATCATAATGGTTGAGCAGCGTTTGTGCTTTACCTCGGAAGATACCCGTCAATGGCACTTCCACCTTAAAACCGGTCTTTACCATTTCCTTCACAATCCATCCCCGCTCGATGTGCTCCTTACGCAACGTAACGAGGTCGCTGAAGCGCAGACCCGTGTAGCAGCAGAAGAGAAAGCTGTCGCGCACTCTTTCCTTGCGGTCTTTCAGTTCGAGACGTTCCATCTGCAGCACCTGAGTAGCTGTCAGGTAACCATGCTTGGCCTCCATACGCCCTATCTGATAACCGTCGAAACGGATTCTGCTGCAACAGACGGCGGCGCACAGCCTCGTTCATCACCGCCCGCCATTGACGCAGACGCCCCACAATGGTGTTGTGGGCTAAGTTCTTGGAGCGCAGTGCGTCTTCGTAGCGATGAATGAGGTTATAGCCCACATCGGTAAGCAGCAGTCCCTTATGCCATCGCTCAATGGAGTTGGCCAACGTGGCGTAACCCTGACGCGTGTGTTCCTTGCGGTCGCCCGTCTTCATCATTTCAGCAATGAAGTCTGCAAGGCGTGCACCTGGTGCCATACTGTCGCGCACAGCATCGCGCACCATCACCAATGAGGGATAGACACCTTGCCGAATGTAGTCCAGTTCAATGCGTTCCACCTCCATCTGCTGCGTCAGCAGAGCCGTGTTCAGACCGTCGGCAAGAGGGTGAGACATTGACACCAATCCACTCTGCCAGTGGCCCGGCTTCACATAGATGTGCGTTGAGAGGTACATGCGTCGTCCGGCCTGCTCCATCTCTATCTGCACCAGACCCTCTCCACGGGCGTTCAAACGCCCGGAGCGGTTCCAAACAAGTCGGTATCTTATCTTTTTCAACATTTGTTGTTCTTGTTTTAGTTTAGCGGATAGTTACACCCAATATCCTGAAAAGCCCGTGAGCAGAGGGTTCTCGGCCCACTGTCACGGTTTTTCTTTGGTTATTGGTGCAACATTTGGCATCATTACGCAAATTTTCAGGATTACACATAAGGTGCAGTCACAACGACATTACCATTGCGGTCGGCGGTAACCACCTGCTCGTATTTCGCATCTCCTGCCACCGTTGCCCTCTTGTGGCCGTGGACTGTTCCTTCGATGTGGCCGCCCACCGTAACATGCTGCATCTTGCCTGTATAAACGAAATCAACCCATTGCGTATATCCCTTGAACTGGCAGCAATAAACGTTTCCGCTAAAGGTGTTGCCATAAACATCTCCGCTAAAGGTGTTGCCATAAACATCTCCGCTAAAGGTGTTGCCATAAACATCTCCGCTAAATGTGTTGCCATAAACATCTCCGCTAAAGGTGTTGTTATTAACGTTTCCGCTAAAGGTGTTGTTCTCTAACCATCCGCTAAAGGTGTTGCCATAAACATCTCCGCTAAAGGTGTTGTAACGAACGTATCCGCTAAAGGTGTTGTTCTCTAACCATCCGCTAAATGTGTTGCCATAAACATCTCCGCTAAAGGTGTTGTTATTAACGTTTCCGCTAAAGGTGTTGTAATAAACCTCTCCGCTAAAGTAGCAATACGCCACCTCTGCCTCAGCAAAATCATTATTATAGAAATGCTTACTGCGGCAGCTCCAATCATGACAAGAGCCACTGATGTGATTGTTGTGGCAACGGTAAGAGAACTCGTCGGCAAAAATCTGCTGGAAGGTGATATTCGGAAGGGCACGCACTTTGCGCAATGGCTCATCGTCAATCGACTGGTTGACGATGTACGGCTCAAAAACATTATTCGACGGGCGGGGAGAATCATCGTAATCGGCCGATATCTCATTCTCTGTTTGGAACAGTCCCATCGATGCGTCAGCCTGCGCAGGATGGTCATCTCGAACTTCGTCGAGCGTGGCAAGACACGAGAAAGTGTAGACGTAAATGTAATCATCATCGTTATGGCCCTGCAAATAGTTATTGTCTGGTCCTACGCTCATATATGGAATGGCCAGATAACAACCGGTTTCGTCGAGTTCTTCCGGAGTGCAGTAGCAACGTTTGAACATGATGTTCTTGAAATCGTAGGGCAGGTGATTGTTCCATTCGTCTTTCATGTCGTAAATCACACCTTTTCCGTTCTGCGTGTCGGCCCATGCAAAGTGGTCGGTGTCGTTGTCCAGACAATACTTCAACTCCCACGCCTCCAGTTTGGCATTGGCAAAATAGGTGTCGCCTTCATGGAGCGCTGCCATGGCCTGCTCCGAAAGTTCCGACGGTGAGAGCGCCATGACAACAATGTCAAACTGGTGGCCAGCCGAGCGAGTGTCGGCCTGAGTGGTGGTGCACTGGTAGTCCGTTATGCGGTAGGCCTGCCCCGCTTTGAGTTCTCCGTTGTCGCGCATGGCTTTCAGTTCCGCCCATGTCGTGCTGATGCATGCACCGCATTCTTCCTTGATGAGGTCAATCTCTTCTTTGATGGCTTCGAAATCTTGCTGCGTTACGCTATTGACACCAATAAATTGGTATTTCAGCAAGAGAACACAACTACTTGCGTCGGCGAAGTTCTCAACTTGTGCTGCTGTGTCTGAAGGAATGTCATCGTGGTTCAAAGAAGTAATGTCAAACATCAGTGGCTCCCAGGCTTTCACCTTTTTGTCTTCAACGATGCCTCTCACTTCCAGACTATAGGTTCCACGCCCAATCGATGCACCGTCAACTTCAATCTGCAACGCATTGTCGTCTGTTTCGTTCACTTGAATGGTTGCTGGTTCCCAGAACCTGTTTCTCAACATAACCTCTCGTTGCTGAATGAGTGAAACATTCAAAGGTCGGCCGGAACCGTCTTGCAGGAAAACTTTCAATGTAAAGTCGTTGCCTGCTGTAATGCGTATTTTTTTCATCTTTGTCTTGTTTTTTTGGTAAGACAAAGGTAACCTATACCTTATTATATATAAAGGACATAAAAAGCTGGGGCGCTGCGTTTCACAACGGAGTGCCCTAGGGTTAAAGAAATGTCTAAAAAAATAATAATTGCTATGTATGCAACAACAATGCTGCGTCGAGAGAGTTTGGCCGTGTCGGTATCCGGAGCCCTGCTCTTTAAACTATAACCAATCAATCTCGTCCAACTCGTTGACTATTTCATAAAGAGGTCTCCCTTCTATCTTAAAATTGCGGATGAAATCGTTTGGAGATGGCCAGGTTTCATATTCCTCCTCCCAATCTTCACTTACCCAACTGACATCCCGTTCATTGGTTTCAATCATTATTGTCGATGTTGAAATCTTTGCGAACACACTCCAACCATACGGTTGTTTTTGTGTATGCATATTTCGCATGTCGCCAGAAACTGCCGTGCTTAACCATCTGAACGGTATATGAAGTTTGTTCTGCGTAACGCTGACCGGCATATTCTGCTGAAGGCATTGGAGGGTAGATGGTTTGAAACGTTCTCTCACGGTCTAATCCGGATTGCTCATATTGAGCCTGCGTGGCTTGTTCTTCTGTTTGCTTGCCAACCCATGTGTATTCAGCATTCTCTATGGGGAATTGTTCTTCAGTATTCTTGGCCTGATAGGTCGGGGTAAGCAGTTGCAACGACAACAACTCACTCTCCACGGGATCTGTTTTTCCTCCCAGTGTGAATTTCAGTTTCTGAAAGAAGAACGGCACTCCTCGCAGCAGTACCTTATTGTAGGCAGTCAGATGCTGTTTCTGTGCATTGCTTAATAGAAGATGTACCTTGGTTTCTTGCATGGCATTGCGATAAAGCGTGTCCAGTGGACGGTAGAACCTATTGAAAATTCCGTCTTCGCCATAAAGATACAGGGCATAGTCAGAAACGCGCTCAAGTGTTTCGGTGTTGTAGATATTGTAGGCAGAGATGGTTCCAACCGTAGCGTTGTTGTAAAGATGACAGAACGCCAGCATGAGAGGTTGCTTCTGGTTGTCTGCCGTGGTTTCCTGATTATCTTCGCCGGTAATAATCATCTTTGAGTTCAGAATGGTGTAGTCTCCCACGTAGAGAATCTTTGCTATTGGGTATTCTTGCGTTTCGTTGTTATAGGTGCCGGTATAGATGAGTTCTCGAAATTCTGGCATTATGTCGGTACTTTTCACTTCTTTTGCTTCCACGGCAGTTTCTCCAGTGTTGTATGGCATGGAAGCTTCAGCAACCTTAGTCTTTACCTTAAAGTTTCCGGAAAAACCGTCCTTATAGATGCAACCATCCCTGACGTCAAGATATGCGCCAGAGTTCGACTTCATAAGCGAGTCTAAATCGTCAAAACTATCTTCCAAATCTGTTTCGACCACATCGTCCATCTGAAGAGCTACGCGCTGAAAATCTTTCTCACTCTTATAATTTATGACTGGCTGCGAAGTCATCTGCCTGGTCAAATCGATTTGCGCTGGGGTGTCGACGATGTCTTTAAGAAAAACAATGCCCACAGTCCTGGTTCCTTCTTCAACAGAGAATTCACAGCAGAATTTCTTACGAAACATGGCCAGAAAGTCGCTCACTGTTACGTCTGGCACCAAATCGGCCAGATAGATATGGCCGTTCACAATGGTATCAATCACATTGTTGAGCAGAACCATTGTTTTAAAAGGAACCGTTGTGGTAAAGAAATTCTCCGACAGCGTGTAACCGAATTTCTGGAAAACGCGCTGCAACACATAGTTTGCACGGATGAACGGTGAGATGTAATAGCCAGGAGCAAGTGTTATGGGAATTTCTCCGACATATTCTGTGCGCTGCACTGCATTGTAGAAATCACAATCGTCTCCGCCTGTCATTGGATTGAACGTCGACACGGTTGGAATTTGTTTGTAAACGAATTTCCCATTTTCAATGACATAAATGTTACGAGTGGCAAGCGCCTTCTCCTTGCCATAAGCATTAAGAATCTTGTAGTTGTAGCCGGAATCAATACCGCTGTCGTCTGTCAGGAGAATAGGAAAGATGGTGAAACGCTCATGCGTGTTAGAACGCAGCCCTCTGCAGAACTGAATGGCTTGTTCCACGGTGCTGATGCCTTCAATCGTTTCTTGACCGAAGATATCCTTCAGTTTCACATTTTGAATTCTGGAATAGAAACTGCCATCGTTTAGGTAGAACGAGGTACTGATGTCGCCCTTATGCTGGGCCGAAAGCACATACTGTCGACACTGCTGATAGAAATCGCCGTCGGCAATGGCTACATCCTGCGGTTCCATCTTCTCTCTGCGCCCCATCTGGTCGGGCAAACCAAGGAGTAGCCGATTGTGGTCAGAGGCGGGAATGGTTAGAGGTACGCTCTGCTCTCCGTAATCATTGAAGAAAGGATTGGTGCGCTCCACCTCTATCTTCGTGTCCGGATAGAGTTCGTAGGAATCTTGTTTCTGCAAATTGATAATCTTCATCTTGTTTGTGTTTTTGACAAGACAAAGGTAGCCTATACCTTATTATATATAAAAGACAAGAAAAAGGGCACCGCGTTTCACAACGGAGTGCCCCATGCATGAAAAAATACCTAAAAAGGACTTATGATTAAGCGTCTAATTCCGAGAGAAAAATTGTTCTTTGGATTTCTCCGTCGACAATCTGATTAACAACGTATTGTTTGTGAGCAGGTACAGGTCTGTCGCCAGAGCTGAGAATCTCAGGGTAGTAAGCCGGTACGTTGGTCACGACAATATAAATTCCGTTGCTTATTGTAGCATTGGTCCATAGCCCTGTCGCGCTGTCGTAGCTTTTCTTGTTGGCAGTTGTAGCCTTCACGTCGAAGAACTTTCCGTTGGCCTGTTCGGCCGTACCCGCATTCTGGCAGAATCGACCTGCAGTATATACACTACCGATTTTCCTAGCTTGATATTTCCATATCGACGTGTTGTTTGTCGGACCGAGTGCAACCAGTTCTGTGGCAGTTGGCAACGAAGCAATCAAATCTGTTTCGCTCGAAAACTTATAGCAGCTGGTCGAGGCGTAGGTGTCGTCGGTCACCTGTTGGGCAACGCCTGTAGAATCAAGAAACCACAGCAGATTGCCGGTGTTATCGTAAAACTCAATGCGAGCCATTCCATACTCATCGACACCATAACGGAGGTTGGCCACTCCGGCCAAACCGTAAACCGACGTTGTACCACCTTCGATGATTGTTCGCAGGCCTGTTTCGCGGTCGACGCTTTCTACTCGCCCCACTGTCAGGTCTGAATCAATTACCGTGTTCGCACCATAGAGATGGATAACTCCGGAATCGATGTCAATTCCTGCAGCATTGAGAGCATCCTTTATCTGAAGAGAAATCGAAGGTCCGAGTTCCATTACTGAAGTTCCTCCATTTCCGTCGTCGGTTTCAACCTTAAACGATTTTCCACGGAAGATGTTGCCGTTGGGAGAAATCGTTGTCTGCAGATGGTCTACCAGATTATATTGAGCCGTTGCCGTCAATATGTCGGAACCTATACCCTTATACTGGCTGATTGACGGTGCCGAGTCGGAGGCCACGTCTACGATAATAAGATTTTGCCTGTCGGCCGTGACAACATTGCCGCATTGGCAGACATGGTCGCCAGGCTGTGGTATAGAGTCCATTGTCGGGTCGAACGACCAACATGGTAGATAAAGGCCGGCAGAAACCTGCTCAGGCTCACCTTCCTCCATATAGTTTGACAAATCTATATAGTGATACCACTTACCATCTTCAAGTTGTTCGGAGCCGGTTGCTATGCACTGACGCCAGTAAGCGCGATTGCTGGAAAAATCTTTGCAACGTGCCATGTCGCCTACCTGCCACATGTTCTCAATCTCTTTCTGGCCGTCCTCGGCAAGGAAATACAGGCGGAATCCTTCATAGTGATATAGTTGGCTGTTCTGCCGTGGGTCAGATCCACGTGGGTACATGTGAATCTGTTGTGTGTCAACATCGCGAAGCACAACTTCGCCGTCAACAGAGGCAAACTCAATGCCCATTGTTTCGCCTTTTTCGTCAATGGGGCGGACGAGTACCACTTGACAGGCAGCAGCACCCAGCAGAATGTTTCCCTGCGAATAGGTTTCGCGCAAAATATCAAGCTGATTCACCTGCATGCGGTCGCGCACTGTCAGGCGGTCGAGTTCCAACTCCGTTTTTGAACCGGCGTGTCTTAAACGAAATCCTTGTCCTGTCATGCCTGACGTGAACAGAGGACTGCGCAAGAGTTTCTCAACAATCACCTCATCTTGAAGTGTCAGTCTAAAAGGCATTGTCTCTGCTTTATCTCTGCGCAGAATCTTGAACCAGTCGGCAGATTCTTCAGACAGTCCTTCGGCTATTGTTGCTTTATCGGCCAAAGCCGCATAAACTTTTTGAGCTCCGACCAGGAGATATTGACCGTACATGGCAATATCGTTGAGAAGGCTCAGGTTGGCATGTACATGTCCTAGGCCACCTCCTCCGTCGTAGTGCGAAAGGATTTGTTGTTCCAAGAAATCGGCAATGGCTCCCAGCGTTGTCGTATTCCACTCGTCGGCAAAAGGATTTTGTACCGGAAACAGCGCCCCACGACTCAGTTCGAGCCTGGCATAATCATAAAGTCGTGGGGCTAAAGTAAAATCCGGCTTTTCGGTATTGGCGAATGTGAGTTCCGAGAGTGGGGTAGTGGTACGCGGCAAATTCAGATACGGCCTGACATCGGCAAAGCGGAAGGTGAAGGCATATTGTGAAGGCAATTCCTTCTGACTGTATTCCACCGAAGACTCGGTGAGTACAATCTCTTCCAGATGATTGTCTATGTATATATATTTCTTTTTTGAAGGGAAGAAGTCGAGCAGCCACAAACGTTCTGTTTTGTCCAAGTGCCCGGTGTGCTGGGTGTATTTCCTTTCCGTATCGACGCGATATTCGGTTGCTGTGTCTTCAATTTCAGCCTGATTGTGCGTGTGTTCTGCAGTCAGAGTGGTATCTCCATAGGCGCGCAGACAGTCTATTCCACCCAGCGAATTTTCAAACAAATACCACCGTTCTTGTTCCGAACGTATACCTTGGGCGTAATAGCGCTGAGTGTAGGTCAAGATCGGACCGCTATTTGGTTCCTGAATGATTACGTCATAATAAGCAATAGCTTCATTGACGAGACCGTAGATTTTGGTGTAGTCTACCCTGAAAGTCCAAATTATACGAGGGTAGAGCGTATAAAGAGTATACAAGTGGGGAACGTCTGGTTGGTTTGCAAAATGAACTAGTACATTCACATAGCAGCGAGAACTGGCATAATAGGTGAGGTATTCAGGTGAATAGGCCGTTACTCCTTTTGTTTGTGGTTGCCATGTAAGAAAGTTTCCGCGCAGGAAGTTCTCTGCCGTGTCTGCCAGATTCCTAACCCCACCTCTGATCACTTTGAACGAGTATTCTGCGCTATCAATGGTAGCGAGAAAGGTTCTCATCAGTGATGTTTGCTCCCAACAGTCGCGATCATCGCGCAACGTGAATGTCAACAACGGTTCGATGGCCGACGTCAGGTTTATTTCTATTCTGCCAGCAGCGTCTGGCTGATATACATGCTGAAATACGGTGTCACCTGTCTTTTTGTCTGTCAGTGTGAAACTGACATCGGCATCTGCAGAGATGATAAATGTCTTCATGTTGCCCAACAGCGACAGGGCATCAGGTTGTTGTAGAATGTTGCTCATTGTTTGTTATTTTTTCAGGTTGTGTTATGCTTTCAACAATTCGGATGGGAAGACCGCTTTCTTTTGAAATCTTTGCCAAGTCCCATTCCAGGTCTTTCATCTGTCGAACTGCGTCGATGGTTTTCTTGCGCATTAGGCGGAAATAGGTTATCAGGTTGATTTGTTCCACTTCGCCGACGCTTCCCAGCCCGTCTTTGGCCAAGTCGTAGAGTGCGTCTATTCCATCGGTCGTTATGGCGGCAGGTGTCTTTCCCTTAAATTTGGTTAGCAGGGAGAAGGGCGTGCGTTCAAACAAGAAGGCCGTGAACGCCCTGAAGTTGAGCATGATGCATTGCAGCGTGATTAGGTCGACATCTTTCAGTTCTTGTGCAAAGCAATGGGCTGCTTCGGAAGAGTAGCGCTCTCCGGGGAAATAGAGTATTGCCGCAAGCAACACCAACAGCCGCTGTACTTTCTCTGGTTGTGAGAATTCAATGCGTTGGAGCAGCTGCTGTGCTTCAAGAAACTGCAGGGCCGTGAGCGATGTGGTCAGCGCATTGTCGTCGCACAGTATGGTATAGCCTTTGTAAGTCTTGCCGGCAGCGCTGATGGTCGGCACTTTCTGGCTTGCAAAGCACAGGTCGGGAATGTAGCGATAGTCGAGCCGGCGAAGTGCTCGGGCTATGGGGAGTTGGATCTGCCATGGATCTATGCGCCGGCAACATTCCTGGTCTTCTGGCGAAAGGTCGGCAATCAGGTCGTTGTCTTTTCCATAGTCAATCAGGAAAAGGAAGGTTAACTGCGACGACAGAACCAACAGCGTGCCCATGGAATCCTCGTCGGTCACGCGACGCAGTTTCCAGCCCATGAGCCGACAAAGCAGATGCAGACGAATCTCTCCCGGGGAAGTCTCGCCCAGGCCCATACGGCCAAGTTCCTCGACCACGAAGCGAAAGTCGTCGGTCGACAGCGCATACCAACTGTTGGGAATTTCGTAGTGTTGCCCCCTATATGCTATATCAATCGTTTCTCTCATTTTTCTTTCACTATCCGAGAAATGTGTGTTGCCATCATGGCAGCATGATGATTTTGTCGTCTGGTTGATTGTAGGCAGAGCGCGAAGAGATGTCAAGGTTGTCTTCAGAGGAGAGTAGCATATCGATGTTCTCTATCAGTTGTTCCGCTTCTTGGTCCAGCAGTTCCGCCAACGAGGAGAGCGATTCACGCTCATCCTTGCGGGTTCCGTTCACAACCTGGTCGCTATAGATGTTGCGGATGACCGGCGGGAACTCCATCACATCAAACCGGCGCAAAGCCTTGACGGTGGTCTTCTTCACCAGAGCAAGACGCAACGAATCGAGTGCTGCCGTGCTTTCTCCGAGTTTCTCGTTTGAAAAATAGACAGAGAGACGCTCGTCGATGGTTTCTTTCTGCAACGGAATCAACCGGAAAAAGAAAAGATAAGACTGGTCTATGGGGTAGATACTGTCCCATTCCTGACAAGTCTGAATGGGCAGACTGCCCAGCAACCTCCAGTAGCGTGTAGATTGAAGTGCCGAGAAGATGGGCAGTTCCGGACTGTCTTCGCCAATCTTCGTTGTGATGTATTCAACGATTGAGTCCATGGCATTGTAGAAATTCTCCTTGTAGCCCTGCTGCATAGCTTCAATTTCATACTTATACATGTCTACTTCAGCCTTCTTCCTGCTGACGGCGTCAAACACCAACTGAACCGACAGCGTCATGTTGGCCACGGCCGAACGTAGATAATCCTTGAGTTCATCACTGCCACAAGTGCAAATGGAGTTCAACACATCTGCAGAGAGAATGCCCTCCATGCGTTTCCAGGCGGAACGGGCACAGGGCAACAGGTCGCGCAGCGATTTGTTGCTGTCAACCGAAGGAGCATACTGACCGAATACGGCCAATGTTCCGAAGAGTTTTTCTAAAATGTTCATTGTCAGTTATTTACAGTATTACACTTTATTGCTTTCCAATTGGGGCTCTCTTGCACTCCGTTTGACGCCCGATGACACTCCGTTTGACGCCCAAATGCAACGCAATAGACGCCCAATTGAAAAATGGTAGAATTCGGCATGTTTTCGGGTTATGACTGTTGCTGATTCAAACGGTCTTCCGGTGAAATGTCTTCCTGGCGCTGGGGCACCTCTCTGTAGAATCCAAAGCGGAAACCTTCCTTATACAGTTCAGGAAAGTTCAACCTCAACGCCCAGTTCAGCGGAGCAGCACATATACTGTCTTCGCTGGTGAGCGACATGATGTAAATCAGATAGTTGTAGTAGGTGTCAGAGCCCGACTTCGAAATGATGCCGTCCTTGTCGACGGCAGAAATGGCGGCATCAAGTCCGACACTGCTCAGCAAGGCCATTTCCGTGCGCTTGTCGTAGGCAATCAGTGCATCGATATACTCTTTATACTTCAAGTCGAGCGATTCAATGCGCCAATGCTGCTCATGACCATTGCTGTCCATGAAGGAAACGCTGCTGTAGGCCTTGCCCTGATTGTCCTTGCCGGTGAGATATTCCGACACTTTCCGGAGTTCCAGACGGAGATACTCGATGAGCACGGTTTCGCTGTAGTCGGTTCCTATCTCCAGACCATTGTACTTGATGAGATCTTGATGGTTGGCCTTGCGCTTCTTGTTCTCGTCGCATAGGCGCATAATCTGCGTACGCTTCGACGAAATCCACGCATCGGGAATGATGATGTGAACCTTGGCCGCCAAAGAGTTTTCAAGGAAGGAATTGATGAAATGAGCGGTGCGATTGCCTCCCTGTATGTAAGGACGAGCACCCTGATGCGTTTCGTTCACACCGTAGAACTCGCCAACCGACTTCTCACGGTGGTGGGAAATGGCAGCCTGCGGGCGATTGTCTTCCTTGCGCATCGTCATGCGCGGGTAAATCTGGTAAGACTCTGTGCCGAGATACCAGCGACCAACAGCCACATAGTCAAGGTCGGCATAGCCTATCAGCGCGTAGGCCACATCTCTGCGGGTGGTGCACAAACGGCAATCGCGGTTTTCCAGCGCCTCAAGCCACTTCACCGGCAGATAGCCCAGGTTGCGACCTTTCGTAAAGGTCCATTTCACGAAGAAGTCGCCAAAGTAATAGAAGTTCTTGATGTTCTGCAGACAGAATTCTTTCACCGAGGGCACACCATAGTCTTCCCACGACTGCAACCACTCTGACACCTCTGGCACCGTCTCCCATGTGCGGCGCAGCTTGTTGTCTTTGAATGTGGCGCGGTAAAGTTTCGGACCATGCCCGTACAGCATCTTAATCTGCTTGGAATAGAGCCGGGGCAACAGCCGGTTCTCTTTTATCTCGCGCGTAATCTCGTCGATGAGACGATTGTCTCTGCCACGCTGCAGAACCTGATAGTCCTTAATGCCCAGCCACGACTGCTCCGGCACGACAGGCATTCCAATGGGTGAGAGCCCAAACGAAAAACCTTCTGCCAGACGCTCACCAAACTGAAAGGTCAGCACATTGCCGTCGCTCACGTAGGTGCCTATGTCGCCTACAACTTGCATTGAATCTTTTTTCATAGCCATTTTATTTTGTGAATCTTGTAACCATCCTGTGAGAAAGCCATGAAGCGAATCAGATAGCGGTAGCACATGCGGGGCTGACCGTCGCCGTCGGTAAAGAGAAAGAAATTCTCTGAAGAAACACTGAACCGCTCTTCCGGCAACTGTGTGCGAAACTTGCAGTGCTCTTTCACCACCAACTGGTTCGATGCCTCTCGACGCGAACGATTGTAAGGAAAGAACATCAGGGTGAAGTCGCCATCAGGCAACTTCGACAGCTCGCGTGCCCACGACAAAGCATGAAGACCATCTATTTCGCTTTCAACTTTCATGAAGGCAAAGGTAGCCTATACATTATTATATATAAAGGACATAAAAAAGCAGGGCACTGCGTTTCACAACGGAGTGCCCCAGGGTTAAAGAAATGTCTAAAAAAAATAATTGCTATGTATGCAACAACAATGCTGCGTCGAGAGAGTTTGGCCGTGTCGGTTTCCGGAGTCCTGCTTGATTTGGAGATTTAGACTTAGACAATTGAGTGAAGAACCTGGCGCGTATCATAGGCCACCTCCTTCCAGCGTTCCGGCCAGGCCGATGATGAGCAGCAGGACCACGGCGTAGGCGTGGGCCACGATAACTTCACGATGGGTAATTTCTTCCTGGCAGACGCCGGAGAACAGAGGGCTCTTTGCTTCCAACCATGCCTTGATGGCGAAAGCCCGCTGAGCAGTGCGGTCAAGCAAAAGTGCTTTCATACTTTTAAGTTTTCGCATAAAGAAACTGCACTACGTGTTGCGAGGCACTTAAAAGCAAAAGGCCTTCGGGGCGTTTCCGCTACCCGACACGGTGCAGTCGTATTGTTTTCTGTTAAGGTTCTGGCACAAAAAAGGCTGACACTCATGGCCAGCGGTTCCGTACCGCTTTTAAGTTTTCGCAATGGCAAATGTAGCAACTTTCTTGCATACTGCAAAAAATATAGGAGTTTTTTTTGCAGGAAAGTAAAATAAAGAAAATGTTATATTACTTTCTGCCGGTTGATTTACTTGTTTTCTTCGGTTGCAGTTTCAGGGCGGGACTGCTGAAAAGCAGTTCCGCTTTTTTGCTTGTCATATTTCCCGAGTATGAAACCATCGTGCACAACAATGCGAGAACTCAGCGGTGCGGGCCCACTTTCGTCAGACGCCAGTTTTTGAATTATTTATTCAGTGCGCCAACGCGCTGGACGTCAGCCAGTTTCATTTCTTGTCGATGTAAAAACGGCTGATTATTTGCGTGTTTTCTTGTTCTTTTTAAGTACCAAAATGTTAAAAAAGTGGAATTTCTTTGCAAAAAGTTTGTTTGTTATATACAAGATGTATTACCTTTGCAATGTAAATAAATGAATATATAGACGTGTGGGTCTATCCACAAAGACAAACATACAAAAAAAAAGACATGATAGGCTCTCATAGAAATTTGAGAGCCTTTTTTATATAATTATTAATTAACATAAATTATTTACAGATGGAAAGAAAACCTCAAAGCGCCTGGCTCAAGCCATAAAGCACTATGTAATTATGCAAAATAGAAGTGGTAGCCTCCATTGGGGGCTACCACTTCTATTTTAACTCTTTTTAAAAAATGGCCTTGCCATCGCGGCAAGACCATTCCTAAAAACATCAATAAACTCAAAACCTAAATCAACTAATCAACACTTATGAACGAATTATAGAGAAGGGATGCGTGAGGATTGTGGTTGACAACTTTCACCTCGTAACCACGTGTACCCCAGCGCATCCACAAGAAACGATGCTTTGTTTTACGTTCTACAAATGTGGTCAGGCTGTCGCGTACTGCATACTGAAGCGTCGCCTGACGCAAATTATATTGAAAATCAACCCAATGATCCTTATATCTCATCACGGAATCGCTGGCCGGCTGAAGACGAACAGAGTCTTGTTGAACCACAGCCAGGTTGTGTTCCGACTGAACCTGCGACAAGCGCATACGAAGGTCTTTAATCAGTTCTTTGTCGGCCAACTGTTTTTTGTAGTCGGTCTTGTCAACCGTAACAACCTCGGTGGTGGCTACCTGTATGGTTTCGCGAATGTATTCCGTGCTTACAGGCTGATATCTCTGAGCCTTGGCCAGAGAAATCTGCAACTGACGAATCTGATTGTCGCGCTTGAGGAGCTGGGCATCTACTGCATGATACATAACGATGCCCAGCAACACAATAAACAAACCCAGTATATTTTTTGGCTTCAACATATATTCTTACTTGATGTGAATGATTTGACGGCGGTTGCGCGGTGAATAAGAAACGTGAATCCACGAGTAGTTATACTCGTCGATGAGTTGGTCGAAAGGTAGTCCCAACTTTTGTATCAGTTGGAAAAGTCGGTAATTGCTTTCTTTGGTATTCTCCACAGTTCTGATGTCGGCAGCCTGCCCTTTGCAGTGCTGTGAGAGCGATGCACCTCCAACGGCACGGTTGAGTTTGACGCAACGGAACGCAGAGTTCACGATGATGGGCATCCCGTAAGCTTCTCGAAGTGGATCGAGAATGTGGTGTACCAACGACTGCAAGGCTGCCGTTTCTGTTGCGTTTGGAACGTTGACGATGCCTTTGCGCTTGGCTGTTGCGCTGGCAGTAAGTTCTTGAAGGGTAAAGTATTTCATAGCAGATAATCATGATTCGGGTGCACAACAATCAAGCATTAAAGTCCAGCCGGTTGCGTTGAGTTCTGAAGCAACAAACGGAATGAACTCTGCCTCTCTAATATAATCTCTGGTGAGGAAGGTGAGCACATCGTTTTCTGCATCCTGGCGCAACTGTGCGTAGAGTTTGCGCAGCAGTTTCAGCGTGTGGTCCGATGCGAGAAATTGTTCCAGATTGTCGGCACTGTCTGGCAACTTCATGGCCACGGTGACGGCCACGCGCTGGGTGATGAGTAAAGAACGGCGACCGTCATCTCTGACGCTAATCTCTCCCATATCAACCATCAGAAATGTTCCGGAAAGACGATTCAACAATGCACGGAGTTGTTCATACGACTGCCCATACACATAATGTTGTATTTCCGGCAGGAGTTCTTTGTCTGCCACATGCTCAACAGCACGAGCCGTTTCCTCATAGCCGGGAAGTTCCGATGCACCATTGGTTGCAATGTCGCGAAGACCTTCCCAGCGAGGGAACCGAGCGAAATAAAGGAGAATATCTTTCAGCATGATGCAAAGGTAATGTATACCTTATTATATATAAAGGACACATAAAAAGCAGGGCACTGCGTTTCACAACGGAGTGCCCCAGTGTTAAAGAAATGTCTAAAAAAAATAATTGCTATGTATGCAACAACAATGCTGCGTCGAGAGAGTTTGGCCGTGTCGGTTTCCGGAGTCCTGCTTGATTTTGAGATTTAGACTTAGACAATTGAGTGAAGAACCTGGCGCGTATCATAGGCCACCTCCTTCCAGCGTTCCGGCCAGGCCGATGATGAGCAGCAGGACCACGGCGTAGGCATGGCCCACGATAACTTCACGATGGGTAATTTCTTCCTGGCAGATGCCAGAGAACAGAGGGCTCTTTGCTTCCAGCCATCCCCTGATGGCGAAAGCCCGCTGAGCAGTGCGGTCAAGCAAAAGTGCTTTCATACGAGAGTAATTTGACATAAAGAAACTGCACTACGTGTTGTCAGGCTTATCCTCGCGAAGGCCTTCGGGGCGTTTCCGCTACCCGACACGGTGCAGTCGTATTGTTTTCCGTTAAGGTTCTGGCACAAAAAAGGCTGACACTCATGGCCAGCGGTCTCGTACCGCGAGAATAATTTGACACGACAAAGATATGAAGATTTTTGTTCTGCGCAAACTTTTTACCGGAAAATTTTTACACAACGATGTTTCCCGGCAAGTCTGTCGGGAAGTTGGAGAGTTCGCCCTTCACGGCATCGCTATACAAACCATAGAGCAGATAAATCATGGCACTGGGCAACTGTGTGGTCAATCCGGCTTGCCGCTTGAGCGACTCTTTTTTCTCAGAACTTTTGTCGAGTTCAATCTTCCCATTCTTCACAAGCAACGGCGAAATCATGATGGCAGAGCAGAGGTTCTTGCACTCGTTTTCACAGATGCGAATCTTGGGCAAGCGTGGCGACTGCTCGCCGAAAAGCATCAGGCACAACTTGAACTGTTGCCAATGATAGATGGTGGGGGCACCTTCGTTATACAAGATGACCGAAAAGCCATAATGCTCCAGCGCATCCTTCAGCGCACGGGAGTCGGTTGTTATCTGCTCGCGCTCTTCCCTACGTTTATTGCCGGCACGGTCTGGGTAGAGGTGTATGGTCTTGTTCACAGCATCTGCACCAAAGAAATCAAAGAACTGCTTGGCCAATGATTCCTGCGTGTCGGGAATGTAACACCAAAACTCTTTGATGATGTCCAGGCGCTGGCCATAATCTTTCTGTTGTGCCACAATCAACGAAGAGAAATTGCCAGGGTCGTAGCCTACATAAAGTGGCTGGTTCTTGTCGTAGTGGGAAAGATAGTGAGCCGTGAGCACAAAGCGGTCTTTCAGATTCAATTTCAGTATTTGGTCGTAAATGTAGGAGTCGCCGAAGCGATGACGCTCACGGTCGAATGTGGCGAAGAAACGATTGGTTACTGCCTTCTGACGTACAGCACAGATGGAAGTCAGAAATTCATCGATGTCCAATGTGTCTAACTGCGTCTGAAAGAACTTTGGTCCCAAGATGTCTTTGTTGGCAAAACTGGATGCCCTGACGTAGAAGATGGCGTTACGGCGCATGTCGTCTAGCCGTGGCCGCCAGTTGGCAATGAAGTGCTGCGCCTTTTCTTTCTCGCGATAGAACTTCTCTACCAGCAACGGATTCTTTGTGGTACGAATCAAATCCTGCAGTTCCAGTTCGCGCACCAAATGTTTGTTCAGAGCCAAAGCAACCGTTGCGATGTCATCGAGCAGAGCAGGGTTGACCTTCTTCTCATACTCTTCAAACCAATCGTCTTCGCCAAGGTCGACGCGGGCTGTATCAGACACACCAGTTACACCGGCATAATATGGGCTTCGACGAATCTCTGCCGACCCTCCACGCAGCTTGGCACCAAGCAGCCGGAACCGCGCCGCCGTGCAGACTCCCAGAAATGCCTGCGAGTGAGCGGAAAGCACAACGACCTGGAGGAAGTGGGCCACGACACCTACCACCACACCATGTTCGAGATGCTCGGCAACTGGTCGTTCGGCGACTACTTCAAGGAGGGTGCCATCGATATGGCATGGGAATATCTGGTCGATGTACTCCATCTGGACCCGAAAGACCTCTATGTTACCGTATTTGAAGGTGCGCCGGAAGAGGGTTTGCAGCGCGATGAGGAGGCCGCACGGCTTTGGCTGAAGCATGTTCCGGCCGACCACATCATCGATGGCAACAAGCACGACAACTTCTGGGAGATGGGCGATACTGGCCCCTGTGGCCCCTGTACGGAGATACACCTCGACTCGCGCAGCCCCGAAGAAAAGGCAAAAGTGCCTGGAAACGAGCTCGTCAACAAGGATAATCCACTGGTAATCGAAATCTGGAACATCGTGTTCATGCAGTTCAACCGCAAGAGCGACGGCTCACTCGAGCCCTTGGCCATGAATGTTATCGACACCGGTATGGGCTTCGAGCGCCTTGTCCGCGCACTGCAGGGAAAACAGTCGAACTACGACACCGATGTGTTCCAGCCCATCATCCATGCCGAAGAGCAGTTGACGGGCATGCTCTATGGCAAGAGCGAGGAGACCGATGTGGCCATGCGCGTTTGTGCCGACCACCTGCGTGCCGTCGCCTTCAGCATTGCCGACGGGCAGTTGCCAGGTAATGCCAAGGCCGGATATGTCATCCGCCGCATCCTCCGCCGTGCCGTCAGATATGCCTATACCTTCCTCAACCAGAAGGAAGCCTTCCTCCACCGCCTGCTTCCCACCCTGATTGCAGAGATGGGTGCTGCCTATCCCGAACTGAAGGCACAGCAGGAGCTCATCGGCAAGGTGATAAAAGAAGAAGAGGACTCCTTCCTCCGCACGCTGGAAAGGGGCATCAACCTGCTCAATTCGGCCATGGAAGCGCTCAAGGCCAGCCAGAAGACGGTGCTGGACGGTTCGGATGCTTTCCGGCTGTTCGACACCTATGGCTTCCCCTTGGACCTGACAGAGCTCATCTGCCGCGAAAACGGACTTACCGTTGACGAGGAGCAGTTCAACCGTGAGATGGAACAGCAGAAACAGCGTGCCCGCAACGCCGCACAGGTTGAGAACGGCGACTGGGTTGAACTGGCGCCGGGCGAACAGCAGTTCGTGGGCTACGACTATACGGAATACGAGTGCCGGATACTCCGCTACCGCCAAGTGAAACAGAAGAAAAACGAGTTCTACGAACTGGTGCTCGACTACACGCCCTTCTACGGAGAGATGGGCGGACAGGTAGGCGACCAGGGTGTGCTGGTGAGTGAGAACGAAACTGTTGAGGTTATCGACACAAAACGCGAGAACAACCAGTCGGTACACATCGTGAAAGCCCTCCCCAAGGACCTCGAGGCCCCCTTCATGGCCTGTGTCGACACCGACAAGCGTGAGGCCAGCGCCGCCAACCACACCGCCACCCACCTGCTGGACTATGCCCTGAAGCAGGTGCTCGGCGACCATGTGGAACAGAAGGGCTCGTTTGTCAGTGCCGACACGCTGCGCTTCGACTTCTCACACTTCCAGAAGGTGACCGACGAAGAGTTGCGCGAAGTGGAGCGTCTGGTCAACGACATGGTGCGTCAGGACATCCAGTTGGACGAGCACCGTGACCTGCCTATGGAGGAAGCGCAGAAGATGGGAGCCATAGCCCTGTTCGGAGAGAAGTACGGCGACCGTGTCAGAGTGGTCCGCTTCGGGCCGAGTTGCGAGTTCTGCGGTGGCATCCATGCCTCCAGCACGGGCAAGATAGGCATGTTCAAAATCGTGAGCGAGGCCAGCGTGGCCGCCGGTATCCGCCGCATCGAGGCCCTGACCGGCAAGAACTGCGAAGAGGCCGTCTATGTGTTGGAAGACAACCTCCGTGCACTGAAGGCCATGTTCAACAACGCCAAGGACCTCAAGGCAGTCGTCGGGAAGTTCATCGAAGAGCACGACGACATGCGGAAGACCATCGAACAGTTCAAGGCGCAGGCCGTTGAGCGCACCAAGCAGATGCTGCTCGACCGCAAGGAGGCAATCGGCGGTGTCACCGTTGTCAAGGCCGTGCTGCCCGTCGATGCCAATACCGCCAAGGACCTGGTTTTCAAAGTGCGCCAGGCAGTGCCCGAAAACCTGCTGTGCGTCATCGGTTCGACCGCCAACGACAAGCCGCTGCTGAGCATCATGCTCAGTGACGACCTTGTGAAGGAGCGTAACCTGAATGCCGGACAGATGGTGCGAGAGGCCGCCAAGCTGATACAAGGCGGAGGAGGAGGCCAGCCGCACTACGCACAGGCTGGCGGCAAGTTGCTGGACGGCATCCATGCCGCTGTCGAAAAGGTGATTGAACTGGCCGGAATCTGACCCGACCGGAACCGATACAAACTTCGTCAGACTTCAATCTGACTGTCAAATAGCCCTTCTGAACGCAGTTGGGCTATTTTTTTTTGGAAGGTTTCCGCATCGACCAGCCTGCCGCGCGGGGTTCGTACCTGCGGAAACTGGATGAAATAGGGGTCGGTGGTGGAATAGAAGGCGTAGGAACTGATGTGCCGGGCGCGGGCCAGCTGGCGGTTGATGCCGTCCAGGTAGTTCGGGTTCACCACCGAAAGGAAATGCCTGTCGTCGGTAGTGACGATGGCCAGCACCAGATAACGCCGGTCCTGCTGGTACTGGGGGCTGATGGAAAGGCCTTCCGTCCTGATGGAGATTTTGATGTCCCAGCCGCAGTTTTGGTTCAGCTGCTGTTGTATCGACCTGAATAGCTGGCCGTGGGCAGAGGTGTCTTTCAGTTGCTTGCTGGCCACGAAGAGGTGTATCATCTCGTGAAGGAGGATGTTCTGGCAGTCCCATTCGGTCAGGATATAGTAGTTGGAGAGTCCCAGGCGGAAGTCGCTGGGACCTTTCTTCGGGTGCTTGCGGTCGCATTTGTAGCCCAGGCAGCCCAGTCGCTTGCGTGCATGGGAGACATACAGGTACGGTTTTGGCAGTTCACCCTTGAAATAAATGCGGTTGAACTCGTCGAACCAGGTTTCCATCCACTCTCTCGTCAGTTTCATTCTGCGTTGTTTACGGTTAGCACGATGTACTCCGAGCGGGTTCCGATGCGGAACTTTCCGCCCCAGATGCCCATGCCGCTGCTGACATAGTAGTCGGTGTTGCCGCGCCGGTGGGTGCCGAAGGCCTTTTCGTACATCAGGTCTTCAATCCACGAGATGGGCCATACCTGCCCATAGTGGGTGTGTCCGCTTAGTTGGAAGTCAACCCCACATTGCTCAGCCTCTTCCAGATGGTAGGGCTGGTGGTCAAGCAATATGGTGAAAGCCTGTGGATTGCAATGGGCCATCAGGTTCTTCAGCGGCAGCCGCCGGGAGTTGGTGCGGTCGTCACGGCCAACAATCTGTATGCCCTTTACCGTGACAACGGAATCGATGAGCAACTGTATACCGGCATCCTTATAGAACTGCCGGGCCGCAAACGAGTTGGCATAGTACTCATGATTGCCCAGACAGGCGTAGACGGGAGCCGTCAGCCGGTGCCATTCCTCCGCCATGTTTTCGTCCGTGAGGGGCCTGACGCTGATGTCGACAATGTCACCGCCAATCAGGATGAGGTCGGGGTTCTCTGCATTGATAAGGTTCACCCACCGCGAGAACTCGGCCCGGCGGTTATGGTAACCCAGGTGCAGGTCGCTCAGCATCACGATTTTCAGCGGCTGCTGCAACTGCTTCTTTGTGGCGATTTCCATGGGCTGGCGCACCTTCCGCAGGTAGTTCCAATGCCCGTAGGTGAGCAGCGCCACCAAGAACAGGGCAATGCCTGCCGTCCCCTTCACGCTGTTGAAGAGCCAGCCGCGGGGCACGATTCCGCAAAGCCGGCCGAAGTCGAGCAGCAGGAAGGTCAGCACCAGATAGAGAAGGACTATCGGCCATGAGGTGAGTACCTCGTAAAGAGCGATGGCCGTGGGACGGGAAAAGGAGTCCACCCCCGAACGCAGGTAGAAAACCATGCCGAGAAATCCCGACAGCAGCAGGGCCACGGCAGCCACTTTCCACACCGCCGAAGTGGGCAAAAGCCACCATAGCCGCCACGAGGCATAGAACATGCCGGCCAGCGGAAGCAGCAGAAATACGATGAGCCAGAGTTTCATAGCCGCAAAGATACGAAAAATAGCGAAGAGCGGAAAAATGAAGCGTGAAGAGTTTGGTCCTCCCACCTGACAACCATGTCCAGATTTCTTACTAAATTCCCGTTCCGTTAACATTTCTGCCGCGTTAAAATCCAGCCAACGCCCCCAGTGCCACCCGGGCGGAGAAATGCCCGTATACAGGACTTTGGCTGACAATCAGCAACTTACAGCCATATTCCAAGTCATTAGGCGCCCGTCGTTTTCCAACCGGGCGGCTCTTGCAGGCCAATTCCTACCCTTTCGCCCTGCGACCACTACCCTCTCGTTTGTTAAAAACAAGCCGCCTGCATGGTTTTTCCGACCGAGTTAATTCACATATCGCAATTATCCCGCTGCATTGCCGTCAAAATCAGCCCCAAAACCGGCAAATTAAATGTCAAGATTTCCGTTAAGCCAAATGGCCAGGGCAAAGTTTACTTTGGCTATGGCATGGCGAGAAAATCAACCGTTGAATGAAATGAAACGAAGATTTTTTGCCTGCTGCCAGATAAATACTATCTTTGTTGCTGACAAACAGCCACATACGAAACACAGGATTTGATTTATCATAAAAACCGGTTAAAGTCAAACTCTAAAAACATCGATAGGAATATGAGAAAACTGAGCATCTTTTTCATCGGCCTGATGCTGATGGCAACTGTAGGCGTAAATGCGCAGGAATACACAAAAGCCACCGTGAAAAACATAACCAAGAACTTCATCTCCACATTGATGGAAGGTGATTTGGAGGGTACATTGTTTTTTTTCGACCCAGGCTATGTGGCAGAGCAGCATGACAATTTCCTTGAAGGTCGCACAAAACAGTTTGTGGCCGAGTTCTTGGCAGGCAGTGTCAAGAAGGGGGCTAATTACTTGACTCCAGAACTCGACAGGATCAAGTCGATGAAGGTGAAGAAAACTCACTGCGACCCCGCGAAGGATGAAATCTATGCCGATGTGCAGATACTGATGGACTATGGCGTGAAATATACGGTGCGGCTTGAGTTGCGTGTCACCGAAGCTGGCGATCTGCGTTTCATCGGTGCAGTAGGATAAAACCTTCTTGTCTTGTTGGGGTCGGTTGCCTTTGGCTTTATCGATTTAATTTGCCATAAAACCGATTAAGTAAAAAAACAGAACGCAGGAAGCTTGTTTTTCTGCTTTCGACACAGTAATGCGTGGCCTTATCATGGGCACCTGTGAACTGGGAGCCAAGGAAATTAAAGAAACGATACTATGAAAAAAGAAACGATTAAGTTATGGGGGCTATCCCTCTTCTTGACCCTTTCCTGTGCTACGGTCTTATCTGCCTGTTCAGAAAGTGACAACTCCATTGAGCAGGACAGCGTATCAGCCATTGCCGACAAAGTTTGGGCTTTCAGCCAGAGCCACCCGGACGGATTTACGCTTGACATCCGAAAAATGGCAGAGCCGACTGAAGGAATAGCCGTCAGTTATGCAGAAACACAAAACAGTCATTCCCGCGATCAGCTCGACAAGGTTGTTTGCCACGCACTCAGTCACGACGGTTATGTGGGTGGGTGGCTGAATACAGAAAATGGGCTGTATTATTTTGACAGTACCAAACTCTTCCCAGAAACATCGCTCAAAGAGGCCATTCAGTTCGGACAGGAGAATGCCCAACATTCGGTTTTCATCCTTTCCACCTACACAGAGATTCCGACGGATGGAAAGGTTGCGGAAATCGTTGAACGAGGCACATTGCTTGTTGGCACTACAGGTGACTATCGGCCGCTGTCTTTCTGTGAGGCAGACGGGACATATTGGGGCTTTGGTATAGAAGTTGCCAAAGAAATTGCCAGCTATTTGGGGGTAGAGACCGGCTTTGTAAAGACCTCATGGCCAACACTGACAGCTGATGTGTTGGCAGAACCTCAGACCTTCGACCTTGCAATAGGTGGCATTACCATCACAGACACCCGTAAGGAAACCATGCTGATGAGTGAGGGTTATCTGGCCAACGGCAAGACCATCCTTTGCAGAGCCTCAGAGAGCGACAAGTACAAGTCTTTGGCCGACATCGACAAGCCAGAGGTGCGTGTGATGGTTAATCCTGGAGGACTCAACGAAAAGTTTGCCAACGAGAACCTCACGCATGCCACCATCATCGTCCACCAGAAGAACGAGGAAATACCCTCACTCATAGCAGAGGGAGAGGCCGATGTTATGATTACAGAAATCACCGAAGCCCCTTATTATGTACAAACTGACACCCGCCTTGCCGCCCCACTTTTAAACGAGCCGTTCACTCACGGAGAGATTGGAGTCTTGATGCAGAAGGGACAGGAGGATTTGTTGGAAATGGTGAATAACACCATCCTGAAAATGAAGTCTGACGGCACCCTCCGTCGCTTGCATGAAAAATACGGATTGGTATATGCCTATTAAGAATTAGAACTATGGAAGTCTGCCAAAATCAGGCCAAAAACCGGCAAATTAAATGTCAGGATTTTCGTTAAGCCAAATGGCCAGGGCAAAGTTTACTTTGGCTATGGCATGGCGAGAAAATCAACCGTTGAATGAAATGAAACGAAGATTTTTTGCCTGTTGCCAGACAAGCATTATCTTTGTTGCAGACAAATTGAGCACACCTTGGGGCAACAAACGAATAAAAAAAGCCAACGAAACAATCCTAAAGCCCCTTGAAATGATTGAATTTCTGTAGCGAAATACAACGCAAACCACTGTTACACAACAACATACAAAACACAGGATTTAACTTATCATAAAATCGATTAAGTTCAAACTTCATCGGTACTCACAAAGAATATGATGATATTGACGACATAAAAAACATATGAACTATGGCACAGATTAAGACGGAGAAACAATATGAGGCAGCGTGTGGGCGCATAAACGAGCTCCTACGTGTCGTAACGAACAAGACTCCAGCGGATGACAAACACCTGCTGGAACTTGACTTGATTTCTGACTTGGTGGCAGACTATGAGGAGGAACACTTCCCCGTAGAAACACCATCGCTTATGATTTAACTTATCATAAAATCGATTAAGTTCAAACTGAAAGGTTCTCCGAAGAGAACCGTGTGAAGGGGTGAATGATTGTCTTTCCAATGGAATTAATTGTTCATAAAAACAGATTAAATTCAAACAAAACAACTTGGATGAAGATGCTTTTATTCGGTAGTTTTTCCTGATATGCAAAAGATAATTATAGGCAATCAAAATTTTATTTCCTGACCAGTACATCTTATTTCAAGAATGTTTATTACCTTTGTCGTATTGTAATTTTTATCCACAAAATTTAAAACACTTAGCAACATGAAAAAGATTTTTAGTATTGCTGTCGTAGCACTTGCCGTAGCTGTATTCGCAGCATGCTCTTCAAAGCCGAAGCTTGAAGGAGAGGAAGTAGTGAAAAAGTATTTCACCTTCATCCAGCCAACAGGATGGGAAGTTGAAGACGGTGCAGACGAGAACAAGGTAATTTTGCACTTTGGAGACAGTGTAAAATACACGGTTACCGTAGAGGCTAACGACAATTGCACCTTTGAGAACGAGTTGAAATTCTACTCCGAAGAAGCAGACTTCTGCAAGGCACTGCCTGCTGATCAGGACATTCAGGCAAACGGTCTTACCTTCAAGGGTTTCCAGAAGCCAAGGGACCTGTACACCTTCTATATCACAGAACTGACCAACGCCGAGAAGGGAAAACTTACCGTGAGCGCATCTACCAACAGGTATGATGTTGACCCAATGCAGGAACAGATCATCAAAGATTTCATCGCTAATGTAAAACTCAACGAGAAGAAGGCTGAATAAACGCTCCTGGACGGGAAGGGCTATACCCTCTTCCCCAGAAAATTTGGCCGACATTTAACTGCTTATCGCATAAACGGCATCGGCTCCAAGCGTCAAAACTTGGAGCCGATGCTTTTTGGCCAATTATCAGATAAGCATTATCTTTGTTGCAGACAAACAGCCACATACGAAACACAGGACTTGATTTATCATAAAATCCATTAGACTCAAACATTTAAACTAAAAAAAATGCAGAAGATGAAAAGAAGACTATCGCTGGCAGTGCTCTGTGTTATGTTGCTATCAGCATGTGGAGGCAAGAAAGCCCAAGTGGAAAACGCAGATACCGTTGCAGACTCTACGATCGTGGCGGCAAAAGGCGATAAGGGGGTTGATACCGAAGTATTAAAACAGGAAAAGGAAGCCGTCAGAAGTTATGTCGAGCAGTTTTATAGTGATTGGAGCGATAAGGAACTGACAGACTATGACAATTTGAAACAGCACATTACTCCCAACCTCCAGAAGTTTTTGGCTGACGCATATGAATTTGACTGCGAAGGCGAATGCCTGGCTGTGTGGAAGTTCTTCTATGAGGGCGGTGGCGATGTCGGTGAGATAAAGTCACGACAGATAACAGCCCGCGATGCAAGACATGTCCTTGTAGAAAACAAGTATGAGAACTATGAGTATGATGTGCTTCTTACGGTGGTAAGGGATGCCGACACTTTCAGGATAGACAGTCTGAAGCAAGAAAGATCAGAGTATATTGATTAAATGAAATGGCTGTTACTTGCAAGTAATATTTTCACGCATTTTCCGTTTATATGTAAGAGGAGACAAGGAGCAAGCCCAAGGAACCCTTTTACCTTAAGAGGGAGAGAGAGTAAAGTGGGGCTTGCATCTATTCTCTTCGATGGAAGTGAGTATGTCTGCGATTACGACTATTTTTAATGCTTTCGTGAGATGATGTTCGAGATAAGGCGATATGTGTCAGAGCATGAATCGGAATGGAACCGGTTTGTGGTTCAGTCGAAGAATGGCACTTTTCTCTTCAACCGGAGTTATATGGACTACCATCGCGACCGGTTCAACGACCATTCACTGATGTTTTACCTTGACGGACGCCTTTGTGCCTTGATGCCTGCCCATGAAGAGGGTGAAATATTCTGTACTCACCGCGGTCTTACCTATGGCGGCTTGGTAATGGACAGCAAGACTACTGCTGCACAAACCGTTATATTGTTCAAAGAACTCAACGACTATTTGCGCAATCATGGTTTCCGACAAGTACTTTACAAGTGTGTTCCATGGATTTATCATCAGATGGCTGCAGAAGAAGATCTCTACGCCATTTCCAGAGTTTGCGATGCCCGCCTGGCCTCCCGTGACCTGGGAACTGCCATTGTCCAGCGCAATGCCATCCGATGGGAAAGGATACGCCGCAGGGCACTGAAACGCGCACAGGAAGCAGGTGTTGTTGTGGCACGAAGCAACGATTACGCGGGGTTTTGGGATGTGCTTAATGGAAACCTTGCCCAGAAGTATAACTCAAGACCTGTTCATACCTTGCAAGAAATAGAATTGCTGAGTTCGCGCTTCCCAAAGAATATCGTGCTCTATTTAGCGCAGAAGGACGGTGAGATTCTTGCCGGCATGGTGCTTTATGTCAGCAGCCAGGTAGTTCGTGCCCAATACAGTTCGGCCAGTCCGCTAGGAAAACAGTTAGGAGCCATTGATATAATTTACGACCAGGTGATCAACCACGACTACCGTGAGTTGCCTTATTTTGAATTTGGCACATCAGCATTGAGTAACACCAATGCCATTAACGAATCACTCATTTTCCAAAAAGAAGGCTTTGGCGGACGGGGACTATGCTTTGACACATACCAATGGGAACTGTAGAAGGGGCTTTGCCATGAGAGGCAAGGGCACAATTCCCCAATAAAATACAAAGACGAATGGTAACAATTATAATAATAATTATCACATGCCTGGTGAGCATCTACTTTACGGGGAACAAGAAAGGCATCTCAAAAATGATGTTCAATGCCTATCTGGTTTGGTATGGTAAGCAATGGTACAGAATGCTCTCCAGCGGATTGGTACATGCAGGCATCGCCCATCTGGCCTTCAACATGCTTACCCTGTACTTCTTCGGTCCCATCGTGGAGGAGTATTTCTCCTATTACTTTGGCGTCACGATGGGCAAGGCTGTTTTCATCTTTTTCTATATCAGTGCCATTGCCGTTGCCAGTCTTGCCGACCTCTGGAAGTTCCGCGACAATCCTGGATACAATGCGCTGGGTGCATCGGGAGCCGTCTCTGCCGTGCTCTTCGCCGCCATACTCTTCGAGCCGACCATGGGCATAAGCATATTCTTCGTGCCGTTTTTCATACCCGCCTATATCTTCGCACCACTCTACCTGGCCTACTGCTGGTATATGGCAAAAGCCAATGTCGATAACATCGGTCACACCGCCCATTTCTGCGGAGCACTCTATGGGCTGGTTTTCCCCTTAGTGTTCAAGCCCCAGATATTTACCGACCTGCTGAACTACTACCTTTATTAATCCTGTCATGAAAACACAAATACCCAAAGGCCGCAAGGTTACCATTAGCATTGTAAAGGCGAATGTTTTTGCCATAGTGCTCATGGTGGTGTCTGCCATTGCGTTCCTGCCCCCTTTCTTCATGATATGGAAAGACCGGAAAACCGTCAGCGAACTCTTTGGTGGCTTCGGCAACTGGAGTATTGTACCCATCCTAATGATAGCGGGCATTCTTGTTCATGAACTGATTCACGGCTTGACATGGGCTTGCTTTGCCAGGAACGGCTGGAAGAGCATCAGTTTCGGGGTGATATGGAAACTACTGACCCCCTACTGCCACTGCAACGAACCGATGCGCATCCCCGGCTACATGATGGGAGCCATGATGCCCTGCATCGTCCTTGGCATCATTCCTGCCATAGCATCCCTCTTCGTCGGCAGTCTGCCACTGCTCGTATGGGGAGTGTTTTTTGTTGCCGCCGCTGCCGGAGACATCTGGATGACATGGCTGCTCACCAAGGAAAATCGCAACAGTTTCGTGCTCGACCATCTCTCCGAAGCCGGGTTCTATGTCATTGACGAAGAATAAACACCCATAGGCGTCAATGGCAGATGCGGCTATTGGCTTGATTTTGCCCAGATGGGTTTCAAACATCATAAAACCAATTACATCGGAATTGTAATAACATTGTAACACACATTGTTTGCCGTAGCGCTGGTTTTATCATAATATTGCCATGTAAAGCCAGTATCTACGCATGAAACACGAACAAATCTACGCCGACGGGGAGTTCATCACCTTGCCAATAGTGGAGAACTACCGCGACTGCGTAGAACTCATTCGATCCGATACCTATCGCCATACCGGAAGCCATTTGCCGCTGTGGCGCATCTGGCTCATGGGGTTTACCCGTAAGTCTGTCGGATTTGCGCTGTGGTGGCGTATGGCCACGCACCGAGGGCTGCTCTACCCGCTTTGCAAATGGAAACTGCAGTCATACAAGCGGCAGTATGGGCTCTTCATCCCAACCAGCGTGCGCATTGGATACGGATTCTACATCCAGCATTGCTGCGGACTGGTCATCAACAGCAACGCCGTCATTGGCAACAATGTACACATAGGACAATTTACCACCATTGGCAGCAATCTTCCCCAAGCTGCCGTTATTGGCAACAATGTCTATATTGGTCCCAATGTATGCATCGTCGACAATGTGGTGGTGCATTCCAATGTCACCATCGGTGCAGGTGCCGTGGTTACACGCAATGCACACTCCGGCACCACCATTGCTGGAGTTCCCGCCAAGCCCATTAGCCAACGTCACCACCAAGAATACATCCGGCACCCCTGGACTTTTTGAGGAAGAACACACGCCACAATACCTTTTATATATTTATAAGGATGGATAATTGCTGACAAATTGTCACAAAATGGCAGTTGGCACATGCTTTGTTGTATGTATTGCAGAATTTTTCAAAATCAAACGCACAACAAGAACAAAAAACATACAACTATGGGAAAAATTATTGGAATAGACTTAGGAACCACGAACTCTTGTGTTGCCGTATTCGAAGGCAATGAACCCGTGGTAATTGCCAACAGCGAAGGCAAGCGTACAACTCCTTCGGTTGTCGGATTCGTAAACGATGGTGAGCGTAAGGTGGGCGACCCTGCCAAGCGTCAGGCCATCACCAACCCGAAAAACACCGTCTACAGTATCAAACGATTCATGGGCGAGACCTATGAACAGTCAAGAAAGGAAGCCGAGCGCGTTCCCTTCACGGTTGTCAACGAGGGTGGATACCCACGCGTCGACATCAATGGACGCAAGTATACCCCGCAGGAAATCTCTGCTATGGTGCTCCAGAAAATGAAAAAGACCGCAGAGGACTACCTCGGACAGGAAGTGACCGATGCCGTCATCACCGTACCGGCATACTTCAGCGACTCGCAACGCCAGGCTACGAAGGAAGCCGGACAAATTGCAGGTCTGAATGTACAGCGCATCGTCAACGAACCTACCGCAGCCGCACTGGCTTACGGTGTCGACAAAGCTAACAAGGATATGAAGATTGCCGTGTTCGACCTCGGTGGCGGTACCTTCGACATCTCCATCCTCGAGTTCGGCGGCGGCGTGTTCGAAGTGCTCTCCACCAACGGTGACACCCACCTCGGAGGCGACGACTTCGACCAGGTAATCATCGACTGGCTCGTAAGCGACTTCCGCTCGAACGAAGGCATTGACCTGTCGAAAGACCCGATGGCCATGCAACGACTGAAAGAGGCTGCCGAGAAAGCAAAGATTGAACTCTCGTCTACCACCTCTACGGAAATAAACCTGCCGTACATCTCGGCAGAAGGCGGTGTACCCAAACATCTGGTGAAGACCCTTACCCGTTCACAGTTTGAACAACTGGCACACGAACTCATTCAGGCCTGCCTCGTACCCTGCCAGAATGCCATGCGCGATGCAAAATTGCAGACTTCTGACATCGATGAAGTAATCCTCGTGGGCGGTTCAAGCCGTATACCAGCCGTACAGACTCTCGTGAAGAATTACTTCGGCAAAGAACCGTCGAAGGGCGTCAACCCCGACGAAGTGGTAGCCGTTGGTGCATCCATCCAGGGTGCAATCCTGAACAAGGAAGGTGGCGTAGGCGACATCGTCCTGCTGGATGTCACCCCGTTGACGCTCGGAATCGAGACAATGGGCGGTGTTATGACAAAACTCATCGAAGCCAACTCGACCATCCCCTGCAAGAAGAGCGAAATCTTCTCCACCGCCGTCGACAACCAGACTGCCGTGACCATTCATGTGCTCCAGGGTGAACGCCCAATGGCCGCACAGAACAAGAGCATCGGACAGTTCAACCTCGAAGGCATTGCGCCGGCACGCCGCGGTGTCCCGCAGATTGAGGTAACCTTCGACATCGATGCCAACGGTATCCTCAATGTCAGTGCCAAAGACAAGGCCACAGGCAAGGAGCAGGCCATCCGTATCGAAGCTTCAAGCGGCCTGAGCGAAGAGGAAATCAACCGAATGAAAGCTGAAGCCGAGCAGAACGCCGCCGCCGACAAGGCTGAGCGCGAAAGAGTGGACAAGTTGAATCAGGCCGACTCCATGATCTTCACCACCGAGAACTTCCTCAAGGACAACGGTGACAAGATTCCGGCCGACCACAAGCCTGGCATCGAAAGTGCACTGCAACAACTCAAGGACGCCCACAAGAATGCCGACATCGCAGCCATCGACACCGCCATGAACAACCTGAACCAGGTGTTGCAGACTGCCTCACAGCAGATGTATAGCCAGGCCGGCCCGCAACCCGGACCAGATGCAGGCGCACAAGGCTTCAATGGCGGTCAAGGCTTCGGCGGACAGCAACAAGCCGGCGGCCAGCAACCAAACGACAATGTCCAAGACGCCGACTTCGAGGAGGTGAAGTAAGGGCATACAGAACATTTGCTTAAAGGCCAACATTCCATAAGTATATTTTAAAGGTGCAATCCACACGGGTTGCACTTTTTTGTGCTATATTTACCGGCATCAAATGTAAAACCACTCTGAGATTAAAGGCATGAAGAAGTTTGTTTTTATAGCCATTTTGTTCCTCCTCCAAGCGGACATCTATGCCGTGACGGTGGAGACAACGGCGAACCTGAAGGTGTACTATCCTGATTTTTCAAGAATAGATCTGGTATGCGGGCAGATGCCCAAGATGGCTCAGAAGGATGTGGAGTTCTGTTGCGAGGCGGCATTTACCGGTGAATTGCTGACGGAGTTCCGGCATTCAAACATTGCCGACAACCACATCTGCAACGGGGAGATGAAGAAGGGCTATCGCTGCAAGGCGAACACCGGCGGTTTCGTATGGGGCAACGGCAAATGGAAGTTCATGCGGAAGGCTGACTACCCCACCACGGCCAGAGGTTGGAACATGGGGTTCTGCCAACTGCTTATCATCAAGAACGGCACCGTCAGACCCATTGGTACCAAAATGAAGAACAACAGGAACATCTACAGGGCATTGTGCGAGAAAAACGACAAGCTGTGCATCGTAGAGTCAAGAAAGGTTATGACCTACGAGTTCTTCGTAAAGTGCCTGAGCGCATACAAGGTTACCCATGCCTTATATCTGGACATGGGCCGTGGCTGGAACTATGCCTGGTATCGAAACGAAATGGGACAAGTGAAGGAAGTATTCCCTATGAGCAAATCGGCTCCAAGCTACAGGTTCAGAACGAACTGGATAACATTCTACAAATAACAAGGAAGGCACTCCACGGTGGAGTGCCTTCCTTGTTTATGTTTGCCTAAAGAGATTGTCAGTGATGGTGATGATGGCGTTGCTGACGGTCGGCGGTGTACTGTTTGTACTGCTTCTTGGTGAGAATTTTCTGCAGGCGCTCGTCATACTGCTGATGGATGGCCTGTTCCTTTTGGGGATGCATGCGTACATGCTGTGGCCTGCCACGGTGTCCTTGTCCCTGTCCTGCCTCCGGAGGAGTCTGTTCCTTGTGGTTATCGGCTTCTGCCTTGGGCGAGGCACCGGTCTGTCCGTCTACCTCTGGTTTGTCCGCAGGCTTGCCCTTCGGACCGCGCATGGGGCCACCTGGACGCGGGGTGGGGAACTGGGTCTCAAACCACTGGTTCAACTCCAGCAACTTCGTTTCCTGCTTTTTGTTCAGTCCATACTGTGCCACCATTTTCTTGGTGCGCACCTGTGCCATTTCTTCCTTGCTGAGCTGTTTGTGCTCCCCGTCATGCTGGGATTGTGCCAAGGCGGCCAGTGAGAAGGCTGCCATTGCCACCATTGTAATCATTGTCTTCTTCATTATCATTAATTTTAGAGTGTTAGTCCGTTTCTATTTGTTTGATGCATTCCGCCGGGAACAGGTTTATTTCCATGACTTGTTTTTAAGTCATTTTAACCCTTCTGCCCCACTCCAACGCACAGAGGCCTGCCTTCCTTCATGGGGAAAGCAGGCCTCCGCCTATCTGTTTGACGGGTTATTTTTCCTTGATGGCCTCTTTTATCTTTGCCTCGAGTTCCTCAGCCAGTTCGGGATTGTCGCGCAGCAGTTCCTTCACCTTGTCGCGTCCCTGTCCCAGGCGTGTGCCCTCGTAGGAGAAGAACGAGCCGCTCTTCTTGATAATGTCGAGCTCCACGGCCAGGTCAATCAGTTCCGACACTTTCGAGATGCCCTCACCGAAGAGGATGTCGAACTCCGTCTTGCGGAAGGGAGGCGCTACCTTATTCTTAACCACGCGCACGCGTACATGGTTGCCCAATACCTCGTCTCCGTCTTTCACCGATGTCACCTTCCGGATGTCCAGCCGGACGGAGGCATAGAACTTCAGTGCATTACCTCCGGTGGTTGTTTCGGGATTGCCGTAGAGGATACCGATTTTCTCGCGGAGCTGGTTGATGAAAATACAGGTGGTGTTGGTTTTTGCCACGATGGAGGTCAGTTTGCGCAGAGCCTGGCTCATGAGTCGTGCCTGCAGGCCCACCATGGAGTCGCCCATGGCACCTTCAATTTCCTTCTTCGGGGTGAGTGCTGCCACGGAGTCGATTACCACGATGTCGATGGCACTCGACGAGATGAGTTGGTCGGCTATTGCCAGTGCCTGTTCACCGTTGTCGGGCTGCGAGATGAGCAGGTTGTCGACATCCACGCCGAGTTTCTCGGCATAGAAACGGTCGAAGGCATGTTCCGCATCGATGAAAGCTGCAATGCCACCCTGCTTCTGCACCTCGGCAATGGCATGGATGGCCAGTGTGGTCTTACCCGAAGATTCCGGGCCGAAGATTTCTATGATGCGTCCCTTCGGATAGCCTCCTACGCCCAGTGCCAGGTCGAGTCCGATGCTGCCGGTGGGAATCACTTCCACATTCTCCACATGCTCGTCGCCCAGTTTCATCACGGTACCCTTGCCGAAATCCTTATCTATCTTTGCCATTGCGGCTTGCAGTGCCTTCAGTTTCTCTTCGCGCTGGTTGGCCTGCTCGTCAATTTCTTTCTTTGCCATATCTGTGTTGGTTGTTTGGTGGTTTAGTCGTTTGGTGGTTTAGTTGTTTGGTGGTTTGGTGGTTTAGTTGTTTGGTGGTTTGGTGGTTTGGGGAGGCTGGTTATAATTCCAGGTCGCCGTCGAACACTTCGTGCCAGGGCAGTCCCTGTTTGTTCAGTTGTTCCATGAAGGGGTCTGGGTCGAAGTCTTCCACATTCCACACGCCGGGCTTGCGCCAGATGCCCTTCACAAACATCATGGCCCCAATCATGGCGGGCACGCCGGTGGTATAGCTCACGCCCTGCATGCCGGTTTCCTGATAGGCTTCCTGATGCTTGCAGTTGTTGTAGACATAGTAGGTGCGTTCCTTGCCGTCCTTCATTCCGCGGATGCGGCAGCCGATGGAGGTCTCGCCGTCGTAGTTCTCGCCGAGGTCCTGCGGGTTGGGCAGCACGGCCTTGAGGAACTGCAGGGGCACAATCTTCACCTTTACCTCCTGGTCGGGATTGTCGGCCAGCGGGGCTTCGTAGGTCAGTTCGTCTATTCGGCTCATGCCGATGTTCTGTATCACATCGAGATAGGTCAGGTACTGCTGTCCGAAGGTCATCCAGAAGCGTGCGCGGCGGATGGTGGGATAGTTCTTCACGAGCGACTCCAGTTCCTCGTGGTGCATCAGGTACGACTCGCGCGGACCAATGTTGGGATAGGTCAATGCCTTGTGCACCTCAAGCGGCTCGGTTTCAAGCCATTTCCCGTCTTCGTAGTAGAGTCCCTTCTGGGTAATCTCGCGGATGTTTATTTCGGGGTTGAAGTTGGTAGCGAAGGCTTTATGATGGTTGCCGGCGTTGCAGTCAACGATGTCGAGGTAGTTAATCTCGTCGAAGTGGTGCTTGGCGGCGTAGGCTGTATAGATGCCCGACACGCCCGGGTCGAAGCCACAGCCGAGTATGGCGGTGAGTCCGGCCTCTTCGAAGCGTTCCTTGTAGGCCCACTGCCAGGAGTATTCGAAGTGTGCCTCGTCCTTGGGTTCGTAGTTGGCGGTGTCGAGGTAGTTGCAGCCGCATGCCAGGCAGGCCTCCATGATGGTGAGGTCCTGGTAGGGCAGTGCCAGGTTGATGACAAGTTCAGGCTTGTAGTCGTTCATCAGTGCCTTGAGCTGCTCCACATCGTCGGCGTCGACCTGTGCCGTTCGGATGGGCATGTCGTAGCCCTTGCGGTGGATAGCCTCGACAATTTGGTCGCACTTCTGTTTCCTGCGTGATGCAATCATAAAGTCGGTGAACACTTCGCGGTTCTGTGCAATCTTGAAGGCAGCCACCGTGGCCACGCCTCCTGCTCCAATCATGAGTACTTTTGCCATTTTTCTCTGTTGTATTTGTGTTATTGTTGTGCTATTTCATTTTGCTGTTTATCTCATCTGCAGCGATTCCCAGGGCATTGAGCAGCGAGTAGCCGAGCATTTCCTGCCGGAAGTTGCCGCCTTGCACGGGTTCCATGGTGAATACGGTGGTGTGCAGCTGCTCGTGTGCCTGCTGCGCGGTCTGGCGCAGTTGCTGCATGAGTGCAGGGTTTTCTCCGTCGGGGACAACCATGAGGCGCTCCACTTTGGGCTCCGCCATGATGTTCCGCACCAAGTCAATCAGCACGCTGTCCTTGTCGGCCAGGTCCTCACCGGTAAGCGTGTGGAAGGAAAACTCGCCCAGGTGGTCGCTGAAGGCCTTGCCGTTGAGTTCCGTATAGAGGCCTGCCGGCTGGAAGTTGTCCATCTGGCGGAAGCGGCTGTCGTGGACCATCACCACCTGTATGTCGTTCTTCCCCTCACGGATGCCGCCGTCCAGTGCCAGGCAGTCGACCCATCGTGCCAGGTCGGCAGGCGGAATGGGGCGGCCCAGCATACGCTCGAAGTTGACAATGAGGTCGAAAGCCACTTTGTCGGCATAGGCGGCGTCTACCACCATCACATGCTTACTCCACTGGAAAGGCGTCATTTCAGTGCGTTGGTTTGTGTCTTACAAAAGTATAAAAACTTGACAGCAATGCCAAGCATTGGCAGCCGATTTTTTACCTTACCTGCCGAGCAGGAACTTCAGGGGCTGTTCCAGTCGCTGTGCCCAGTAGATTTCCATGTGCTGGTGTCCTTCGAAAACGATGGTGACGAAGTGCCGCGCGTCCCATCCCTGCGCCTTGAACTGCTGGTCCATGAGGTCCTGATAGGGTTTGTAGAGCCCGTCCAGGCCCACGGAGCCGCGGTCCATGTAGATGAGATGGGTGTTGGGCATCGCCAGCTTGTCCTTCACATAGCTGCGGAAGGCAGCTGCCCAGCGGTCAACAGCGGCAGGGTTGTTGACCAGTTCGTCGGAGAGAATCAGAGGGACATGGGTGGAGAGGCATCCGGCACCGCCGAACATCTGCGGGTATTCGCACACGGCATAGAGCGAGATAAGCCCGCCCATACTGGAGCCCATCACGAAGGTGTGCTCCGCAGTGGTCAGGGGCTGGTACTCCCTGTCGATGAACGGCTTGAGCTCTTCCACGATGAAGCGGAGATAGCGGTCGGCATTGAGCTTGTCGTAGTCCAACTTGGCCTTTTCGCTGTCGCCAAGATAGTTCCATGCTTTCTGCGGGAAGTAGTCCACGAGGCGGTCTTCGCCGATGTTGGCAATGGCAACGACGATGGTCGGGCGGATGGTGTTATCGGTGATGAGGCGCCCCATCACCTCGTCCACCTCCCATTCCTGGTGGTTCCAGGTGGCCAGGCTGTCGAAAATCTGTTGCCCGTCGTGCATATAGAGCACATCGACGGGCTGTCCCTTGGCGTAGCCCTCGGGCATCCACACGGCCACATCGCGCTGGCGGATGAGGTTGGAGTGGAAATTGGGGTAGACATCCAGTTTGCCTGTGCTCACTTTCTGCACGACGAGTCCTTTGTTGTTTTCCAGCTTTTGGGCGGAGAGCAGCATAGGCAGAAGTGCCAGCAAGATGGTCAGTGCCATCGGTCTGAACATTTTCTTCATGGTGTTTCGGTATGGTTTATGCTGCAAGAGCCCGTCGCTGGGTGGTGGCGGGCTCTTGCAGTGCGATGACTTTTCGTTGTTTTTATTTCTCTTTCTTTGAGGAGAAGAGTGATTTCAACTTGGCCCAGAAGCCCGATTTCTTCACTTCCTCGGCGGTTTCCTCCACTTTGTCGGAAACTTCCTCTACCACTTCCTCCACTTTTTCCTTGACGGCCTTGACGGTTTCGTTCTCCTTGAAGTCTTCGAAGGCATCTTCCACTTTTTCTTTCACTGCATCTACCTTCTCCTTCACTGCCTGCTTGGTCTCTTCGGAGGTGAGGTCCTGGACAACGCCTTCTACCTTTTCCTTTACGGCCTTGACA